>ENA-OZZC01000081-OZZC01000081.1-human-gut-metagenome-genome-assembly--contig:-NODE-81-length-28461-cov-7.836408_pt1 | contig 28461 bp, 21 predicted proteins | sample MGYA00244933_ERZ654138 | MGnify/ENA primary metagenome ERZ654138 (study PRJEB26926, sample SAMN06165192) | human gut metagenome | biome: ENVO:00009003; feature: ENVO:2100002; material: ENVO:00002003...
CAAAATTTGTTGATTTTCGTGCGAAGTTCGACGGCTGTTTCAGATCGCAATTAAACGCACAAATACTGAAATTCAGACGTTGAACTCGACGACGAGCCGGAAGTTTAAGAACGCAAATAAATGCGCAGATACAAAATTTGTTGATTTTCGTGCGAAGTTCGACGGCTGTTTCAGATCGCAATTAAATGTGCGGATACAAGATTTTTAAACAAAAAAGGAAACGTCAAGCATAAGGAGAAAAAGCAAAAAAATACGCTCAAAATAAAACGGGCGGCAACAAAAGAGTTGACTGTAAAAATATAAAAACGCAAAATTTATATTTCAGGCAAAAATAATTGACAAAAAGTAATGCATATGGTAATATAAATAAGCTGTACGGAAAAAAGTGAAAAACCGACCGATACCGAAAAGTCATGGAGAAATACCCAAGTGGCCGAAGGGGCTCCCCTGCTAAGGGAGTAGTACGTAAATAAACGCGTAGCGAGGGTTCAAATCCCTCTTTCTCCGCCAGACAAAACCTTGTTGAACACAGTAGCTTCAGCAAGGTTTTTTATATGCACTGCTGCTTATATTGTAAAAAACAGCCCGCACCTCATGAAACAATCATCTCTCTAAGAAAATTCCATGGAAAATATTTATTATCATTTTAATGCCCTGTCCAAAAATGATTGGCTGACAATATTTCATTCCGATCTTATGACGGATCAGTTTTGGGATGTAATTAAAGTCCTTTATTGCGTTGAAAATCATAAACTCAACGCTAAATGTATAGCTGAAATCCTCGGCATCAATCATTTCATAATTTTAAATAAACTGATAGGAACCGCAGGCCATAAAATATATGATAAATTTCAATTCAAAAATCCCCCTCTCAGGGAAAATAACCAAATCAGATGGTGGAATATAGTTTTTGACGGCGAAGATAATTATTCTTTAAAACCTCCCGTTTTCTATTGGATTTTAAAAAATGAAATGCTTTCAGCTATCGAAGAGTTTTTACCCGCCAATAAAAACTCCGTCAAAAACAGATTGAGTGATACGGCTGATCTTTATCCTCTGACCCGACTTTATAACGGAACAGACAATCTCGACGGCAAAGAAAGAAAAGCTGTTTTGTCTGTCAGACAAAACCAGGGAAAAATCAGAAAAGCAGCTATTCGCAAATACAACGGAATATGCGCCATAAGCGGGTTAAAAATTCCGTCGCTTCTGACGGCAAGTCATATAAAACCATGGGCTTGCTCTACTCCTCATGAAAAAGGCGACTTACATAACATTTTATTATTGTGCCCGAGTCATAACGCATTGTTTGACAGGTTTTTAATCACGTTTCGGGACGACGGAACAATTATGATAAATGAAAAAATCACCGACGAAGATAAAATAAAACTTAATATCAATGATGATATGAAAATAAAAATTGACGGGGATACTAAAAAATACCTCGCTTACCACAGAGAAATTTTTATAAAAAATGATATGATATACCATCGGAATCATTAATCATATAAAAAACTTGTTTTACCTGCTTCATGTTCCGTCCTGCAATAACTCCGATAAATAAAACAAGTCGGAATCCGTATCAAAAAATACGGTTATGGCTCCTGTCCTTATTTTGTTTCCGTATAAACTGATCTTGTATGGGATATTTTCATCTTCCGAACCGGATCAGACCCGATATTTTTACATCCGCTCTTTATACTTACCCTCAAACCGTGTGCTACGATACACCTGCATCAAAACTGTAAACCTTTGCCGACTTTAATTCATTACCCTATGCCGGCCATCATCCCTTCTTTCTCCGTACTCTCCGAAACGAACGTCTTTCAGCTTCTCTTCTCGGCTCCCACCTGTGATCACCGACCGAAAATACGATACCCGACGAAAACACGGCAAAAAAATTTACGGTTCCCTGTTTTTTGCTTCCGTCTAAAAAGCGGCTCTTCAGTGTTGCCGGATTATCTGAATAAGTCCGCGCTGAAATCGTTCGTCAACCCTATATCGATTTTATACCTTGCATAGCTTCAATCCATCGTTCAATACTGATAAAAATTAAACTCTACGTTCTCATTTCCGTAAATTTTTCTGTCGGCTTTTCAATACACACCTTTTCAGATTGACTTGTAATTCAAAAAACCGTTTATCTTGCGCTTTTCTTTTTGATTCAGAAGCCATTTCGGCTTTACATTGTGATCCGAAAAACCGTTTATCTTGCATTTTTCTTTATGGTCAAAAATAATTATGCGTTTAAATCAAAAACAACTTTCTTTTTATAAACGCCCTTATTTAAAACCTGTACGACTGGTTTTTATTATCTGATACCCGATTAAATTCTCGGGACACGTATTTTTCTCTAATCAATCCGTTTTACCTTCCTCTGCCCTTCGCCACACGTTCCGATCATTTCCGCCGAACTTACGCTTGCCGCGGCGCGATAAAATCTCCTTCTTTCATTTTCTTACGAGTTCGTTAATGTACACTGACATTTCTGTCCCGGTTTCGGCTGTTTCTCATTCAGCTTTTCTTCAGGTCTTAATTATCCTTTTTTGCGGGACAAATCCATTTCACGCAGTGTTAAAACTGTGCCGGACGATACATAATTCAGTTACGTATTGCGGCTTTCTCAGAAAATTCCAATATAGCATAAGGTTGTCAATTCGGATTTTTATCTGTATAATTGTATTTATGACCGATAACGATAAAAAGAATATAAATTTATATATTTCCCGTATTGCTCACGGCGATCATGATGCTCTCGACAGTCTTGCCCGACTTGTTTCGGGCAGAATGCTCTCCGTGGCTTACGCAATAGTCAAAAACCGTGCTCTTGCCGAAGAAGTTGTTCAGGACAGCTTTGTTCGTATACTCAGAAAAGCAGGTCTATTCAGAACGGGCACTAACGGCTATGCCTGGATATGCAAAATCGTACAAAACGTGGCTCTAAATACTCTGAAACGCGAAAATCGTTTTTCTCAGTACAATATCGAGGACTTCTGCGACATCTCCTCTTGTTTTGACATAGCTCAGGTTACCTCCGACAACATCGTGCTCAAAGATGCGCTCTCCTCTCTTTTGCCTCTCGAAAGACGTCTGATCTATGAAAAATATTTTATGGATTATTCCGTGCGGGAAAGCGCGAAGAGTGTCGGGAAGTCTAAGTCCGCCGTACAACGCATGATTGTTCAGGCCGAAGAAAAAATGAAAAACCGCTTAAATGATTCTGCTGACAATAATTTTAAAGGATGTCGACCATGAAAGAAAAAACAGATATAATAAGTCAGTTATTTGACAATTACGCTCAATCCGTCCCTCCGCAGGTGCATCTTACAAAAAAAGCTCATGATCTCGTGCCTTCCGTCCACATAAAAAACAGAAAAAGAACAGTCGCTTTTGCTTTTATATGCTGTTTTCTTCTTTGCGTGACTGCAGGAACGATCACCTTGCTTCTGCCTGTCGCCAACCGGCAGAATGTCTGTATTTACAACATGACAAATATCAGTTACAGGCAAATAAACAGTTCTTTTGCTAAGGATATTTTAAATCTTTCCGATTTGGGCAACCTGGACAATAACGACGGCAAAACGCTCGTCAGCGAAAAATACTACGCCTTTTCTCTTAAAACCACGGGAAAAATCGTTTGTGTCAAAGCTGTGCTCGGTATTTCCACTTCAGACGGCATTGTGGAAATAACCCTCTTTGCCGAAGATAACGATTATGTCAACGAAGAGCTGAAAACCGAATATTTTGAATATATTTCCGACACCGATAAACCCGTTTTCATCGAAAATCTCGACTACCTCGACCACGGCGAATATCTTGCGTCCGCTTTTTACAAATCGGATTCGACTCACTACTACGCCTTTACGCAAAGTAATCCCGCTACCCGTGAAAATGTCAGAAGTATTCTGAATGATCTTCTGATGTATGGGACAATGTAAGTAAAACCGATGTTGATACAATACAATCAACTAAAAGGAGAATATACCATGAAACACTTGCTTTCCGTTTTTATTCTGACTCTTGCTTCTTTACTGATACTTTGCAGCTGCAGCCCCTCGTCATTATCGGATCATTATTATAATTCCGGAATATCGGAATCGGACTCAGGTTTTTCCCCCAACTATCAGTATGACGGCATAAGTGAAAACGATTTCGTTTCCACGGCAGAAGAAACCTCTTCTTACTTCTCTCTCGACAGAAATACGGCATCCTATTCGCTGATGCGCAGAGAAATCAGCCAAGGTCTGACAACCAACGCAAACTCGGTAAGACTTGAAGAATATGTAAATTACTTCAATTATAACTATGCGCGTCCTTCCGGCGAAGATGCTCTTGCATTATCGGGAAGCGTTTTCGATTGTCCGTGGAATGAAGAAAACAAGCTTTTTACGATAGGCATTGCAGCAGAAGAGATCTCTTTCGCTTCCGACATACAAAATAACATCATATTTTTGATAGATATTTCCGGTTCAATGTTCGGAGAAGACAGACTGGGGCTTATACAGCAGGCCTTCACCATGCTCCTCGATAACCTCGGCGATAATGATTATGTGTCTATAGTGACCTATGCAAGCAATTGCAGAGTAGCCCTCAGCGGCGCCAGAGGTACGGAAAAAACCAAAATCGCAAACGTCCTTCAGGATCTTTCTGCCTCAGGTACAACTAACGGCTCGGGCGGTATACAGCTCGCCTACGCCGAAGCGGAAAAATACTTCATCCAAGGCGGGAACAACCGCGTCATTCTTGCTACTGACGGAGATTTCAACGTCGGAATAAGCGACAAAAACCAACTCAAAAATTTCATATCCGAAAAAAGACAAAGTGGTATCTACCTTACCGTACTCGGAGTAGGAATGTTCAACACCAACGACTCCATAATGAAGACCCTCGCGGAAAGCGGCAACGGAAATTACGCTTATCTCGACAGCGTAGCCGAAGCACGCAAAGTGCTCGTCGAAGAACTCAACGGTACCTTTAATGTGGTAGCAAAAGACGCAAAAGCAGGCGTAATCTTCAATCCGGAAACTGTCGAAAAATACAGACTTATCGGCTACGAAAGCAAAATGCTCTCCCAGGACGAATTCTACGACGAAAATAAAGACGCCGGAGAAATAGGCTCAGGGCACACCGTAACCGCCGTTTACGAAATCAAAATCAAAGATAACGCCGCGGGAAATATAGCAACAGTCGAAATAAAATACAAACATCCTGAATCAAACGAAAATAAAAACATTACCGAAACCTTCACCACTTACGATTATTCCGCAAACCCCGACGAAGACTGCATATTTATCGGATGCGTCGTGGAATACGGGTTGCTCCTCAGAAATTCGGAATTTAAAGGAAATGCTGATTTCGAAAACGTCATTTCTCGCCTGTCTCAGCTTTCATGCGTGCGTGAGGATCCATTTAAAGCAGAATTCCTGGAAATAGTAAAAAAAGCCTGCATACTTTATTCCTGATCTTTAAACACGGAAAAACACAACGCTGAAGATGCGTTGTGTTTTTCTTTTCTGAAATATCTTTGTATCTGACCGCGTAATCCCGTTTTCACCTCAGATTACCCGTACCTCAACTGACTGCATTACTTTATTTTTACCTGAATATAATTGCATTGTGTCTGACCGCATTATCCAGTTTCCGTCTTATATCATCTGCATTGTGTCCGACCGCGTAATCCCGTTTTCACCTCGGATTACCTGCACAGCAACTGACTGCATTACTTTATTTTTACCTGAATATAATTGCATTGTGTCCGACCGTGTTACTCCGTTTTACCCCTTTACTTTGCTGTTTCGGATCTTTTCTCGGTTTCGGTGAGCGTTTTGTCTTGATTCTGACATTCTTATGCGTTTCTCCGCCTGTCCTCCCGCTTACTTCTTATACCAGCTTTTCGCTGACACTTTTATTTTGCCGGAAGTTTTCTCCTCCTGCGGCCACTATACAGTATCACGTTTTTACATCATTTCTTTTTTCTTTTCGTTCAGCTTTTTATTCATCTTTTCCGCAAGTCTTTTGTTGATCAGATAGTTCATGCCCCAGAAAACTATGAAAATTATGACAAATATTCCGAAATATATCATGAATCCCGCGAAACTGTGTTCCATCCATCTCATAAAATAGGCCACCGGCAACATGATCAGACACGCAACTGCAAAATATACGGCTGTTTGCCTGAAAATACTCCACTTCTGCACCTGCCACACCACGGTACCTCCGCCTAACCCGGCTCCGACTATCCCGCACAATATTGTCTGAAGCACAACGGCTCCCATCTCGCTTCCCACGTCGGAAATCAGTTGCGGCGGACATGAATAATATTTCCCTCCGTATATCAATGATATCACTATCGTTATGATTTGACCTATTGCAATCCCTATCGGAAAACTTATAAGCGCATTCAAAATTATTTTCTTTTTCATATTCTTCTCCTTTATATACCTAATACCTTCTTCAATCTTGCAGTATATCTTCTCGATACATAAGTTATATCTCCGTTGAGCATCCTGACACATATCGTCCCCGTCATGTTAAGATCGAAGTTTTCCGTCTGCTTCAAATTTATGATCTCGGAATTGGATATCCTGACAAATATGTCGCCGTCCAGTTTCATTTCGATTTCGTATATCCGCATTTTGAGCAAATACTCCCCCTTTGACGTGACTGCGTATACTTTACCGGATAAAGCGTATATCCTTACCACTTCGGCCGGATCGATAAGCTCCATTTTTCCTTCTTTGTACCCGGGCAGCATCTTTATGTTTTCCCAGGAAAGCTTTCTGATTATTTCGTTGACTTCTTCGGTCATAGCCTCCGATAGAATAATTACCTGCGCTTCTTTATACGCACTGTCTATTTTTACCCTGACCTGCATCTTTTCACCTCCTCGGTTTCTATTATAATATCATAGCTTTTTTTTTCAAACTTTTTTCGATAATCGGTTTTTTTTCACCATTACCTGGTTTTTGCAGCCCAATAAATACAAACCCTTTCTTTAGGTTTGCTTATTGCGCATATAAATTCCTTAAAACAAATATCAGAAAATAATCCGGATAATTACACCTGAAAACACTTTTCGTAAAAACAACACTTTGTTTGCCTTATTTGACTTTCAACTCTGATATCTGTGCAGACATAATATGCATAAGCACTGAAAGTACAATATTCCGGCGTCGCTTTCTCTGCTATATTATGCTGACCTCAGATATCTCTGACATCACTTTTCAATTTCGTAAATTTCATCAAACATTTTGGTTTATCCGGGCAAGACATCCGAGTATCATGCTATAATCTAAACTTAAACAAGTATATTTCTTTCATGTAAAACTAAAAAAAGAGGAAATACCGGCAGCATTTCCTCTTCTTCGTATTTAATGTCATAAATCGGTTTTCATTTTTCCCGCAAGCTTTTCATACTGCTTCAGCAACAGCCGGTAAGCTTTTTCGGGATCAGTCTCGTTCAGAACAGCCTGCTCCATCGGACACATTCCGGTGCCGGCACGGTTTATTATATACTCCGCGACCTTATTATATGTGACAGTCACTTTGTATATATCAAATATCTCAAGCGCCGCTTTACTGACTACACCGGCATATACTCTGTCAATACCTTTGTAAACAAATAACAGTGCCGCCGCTCGCCCTACTACTACGTCGGCAGCGGCGTATCCTTGCAGGTCCTCACCCTGCCCGATAAGTTCCATCATGGGGGCGATTCCCTTTTTATCGCTAACTATTTGCCGTTCGCCTTTTACAAGCACAAGGGTGTGCCCTTCAAGCATTGATACAGCCTTTTCTATATCATTCATCATTTCTTCCCTTTATAATGAGTTTTCTGAGCGATATGACCATACAAGGCACCAAAAGCGTGAGTATGATGAGTCCCGGATACCCCGCAACTATCTGACTCCATGCCGTTTCGGGAGAAAATCCCGTCATGCTCCCGAGTACTGCCGCAAAAACGACAAATGCGCCTCTGCCTGCCGCTACTGCAAGCCAGACTGCAGGAAAAGCCCAAAACGCTTTTTTGTATATAGCCGATGAAAAAGCTCCCGAAACGGCTGCAAATACAGCAAGCTCGATCACCATGAACGGAAGACGTGCTGCTGACGGCATAGCCTCCCCCGCAAGAGAGGAGAGCAGATAGCTCACCACGGGCGAAGCCACCCCGACTCCTATTCCCCACCGGACACCGAGAATACACCCTCCCAGCAATACGGGCAGATACATAGGCAGCCAAGCCGCACCGCCTTCACTGCCTGCGGCAGCATGTACTATCTGAGGCAAAACAACTGCCATGGCAACCACGCTCACTGCAACAATGAATTTAAGCGTTATTTTTGCTTTCAATGATAAATTCCGAGTTTTAAGTACACTTTCTAACATATAGGTTCTCCTTATAATAAGTTCCGCTTTTTAAGGCTTTGCTTTCCGTGCGGAAACTTCCGACTTTTTGATTATACCATTTTTTTAAAAAAATGTAAACAGATAAGCTTGCCGAAGTCGTTTCTCCCCTCCCCTTTTTTATCCCGCGCCAATCCGATCCGGCCTTTCGGCTCGAGTCTTTCCTTTTTCGGCTTTCTGACGGCACTGAAGTGTGCCTTATAACTTCATTTCCAAAAGCAGACGCCTTCTTGTCTTTAAAAACTGACGATCAGAGCAGACAATATTTTGCAGTGACCTTATCCTGAAACAAACGAGAGCAAAATTTTTACGTATCAAAAGATCCGGGAAACTCCCGGATCCGAATTTATTACTGCATAAAAAACCTGTCCCTGCGAAGCTCCGCCGCAAAAGCAGAAAAATCTTTCCGGGAAAAACCGGCGTCATATTGAGTATCAGTCAGGCAATATACGTGTGCCCGACAGTCCTTCTATGGCTTCCGCGGCATGAGAAAGTCCTGCTATTATAGCCGGTTTTCCGCTCTTTTTTACAAACCGCATCGCTGCCTGCACTTTAGGAAGCATACTGCCCTTCCCGAACTGCCCTTCTTTTATGAACTGTTCAGCCTGACTTACCGTCATCGTATCGAAATCTACCTGATCTTCTTTTCCGAAATTGATAGAAACTTTATCCACAGCGGTAAGAATAATAAAAGCGTCCGCATCGGTCAGCTCGGCGACCTTTTCGCTGGCATAGTCTTTGTCTATGACCGCCGATACTCCCTGAAGATGATTCCCGTTTCTGTATACCGGTATACCGCCTCCGCCTACCGTTATTACCACCGCACCCGAAGCTATAAGCGCTTTAACAGAGTCCCTTTCAACTATGTCTACAGGCATGGGTGAAGCTACTATCCTTCTGTAACCCCTTTCACCCATATCCTTCATTATATACCCTTTCTCTTTTTCCAGCACCTCCGCCTCTGCAGCCGTATAATAGCCGCCGATAGGCTTGGTGGGGTTCTCAAAAGCCGGATCGTTTTTATCTATAAGCACTTGCGTGACCAACGTCACTACCTGCTTTTCTATTCCCCGTATACGCAACTGTTCGTATATGCTCTTCTGAAGATGGTACCCTATATATGCCTGACTCATGGCGTTGCATTCCGGAAAAGGCATCTTCGGAGTGGCTCCTTCTCTGCTGCTTACGTCAAACGCAAGATCAATCATACCGACCTGCGGTCCGTTCCCGTGCGTAACAATGAGTTCGTTACCGAGTTCGACTATTTTGCTCAGTGCGCTGGCAGTTCCCGTTACGATCTGCTTCTGCTCTTCCGGTGTGTTACCAAGCGCGTTTCCGCCGAGAGCTACAACTAATCTCATATTTATCTCCTTTTTTGAAAACACAAAATATTGTCACGTCATTATGCCGCAACGTATTCTGTTTCATTTTATTCTTTTTCCTTGTGATACCGAAGTCTTTACGCAAAGTTCCGGTACCGCTCTTTTTCTTTACTTCCCGAGAGTCGCCACCATTACTGCCTTTATGGTATGCATCCTGTTTTCGGCTTCGTCAAATACCACCGAGTGTTTGCTCCTGAATACCTCGTCGCTCACTTCCATCTCTTTTATGCCGAATTTATTGTATATATCCATACCTACCGAAGTTTCCGTGTCGTGGAAGCTGGGAAGACAATGCAGGAACTTCACTTCGGGATTCCCCGTCTTTCTTATCATTTCCATCGTCACTCTGTAGGGCGTGAGCAATTTTATCCTTTCTTCAAACTGAGCCTCTTCTCCCATGGAAACCCATACGTCGGTATATATCACGTCCGCTCCCGCAACGTCATCCACATCTTCGGTAAGCGTGATACTTCCGCCGGTCTCCATGCAAAGCTCTCTCATCTCTTCGACAAGCTTCTGGTCGGGGAACAGTTCCTTCGGTGCAAGCGCCACAAAACTCATCCCCATCTTCGCGCACCCTATCATAAGAGAATTCCCCATGTTGTTGCGCGCGTCTCCGACGTATACGAATTTAACCTTGTTCAAAGGCTTATTTACATGCTCTTTTACTGTAAGGAAATCTGCAAGTATCTGTGTGGGATGATACAGATCGGTCAGTCCGTTCCATACGGGGACCCCCGAATACCTGGCAAGCAGCTCCACTGTTTCCTGTTTGAAACCGCGGTACTCTATCCCGTCATAAAACCTTCCGAGCACTTTCGCAGTATCCTCGAGACTTTCCTTCTTTCCCATCTGACTGTTGCTTAAAAATGTCACGTGTGCGCCTTCGTCGAGCGCCGCTACTTCAAATGCGCAACGCGTGCGGGTAGACGTTTTGTCAAAAAGCAAAACTATATTCTTGCCTTTTAAACTTTCTCCCTGTATACCCAGTCTTTTCTTTACCTTGAGATCTGCTGCAAGATCAAGCAGATAATTTATTTCCTGCGGTGTAAAATCCTTCAACGTCAACAAATTACGACCTTTTAAATTTACGGGCATTTCAATTCTCCTTAACTTTTATTTTAATCGAGACTTTTCTCCTCGACTTGTTTCTTTATTTTCTCCATGAAAGCTTCCAGCTTCATCGCTCCGAGATCGCCCTGCTTCCTGTCCCTTACCGACACCACTTCCTGTTCTACGTCTCTGTCACCTATGACCAGCATATACGGGACCTTCTCAAGCTGAGCTTCTCTTATCTTCATACCTATTTTTTCGTTTCTGTTGTCTGTTTCGACCCTGAAGCCTTTCTCCTTCAGCTGCTTCGCTATCTCGAGACATTTTTCTGCAGTCCTCTCCGTCAGACTGAGTACCTTTACCTGAACGGGGCTGAGCCACATCGGAAAAGCTCCCGCATACTGCTCTGTAAGTATCCCCATGAACCTCTCTATGCTTCCGAATACCACTCTGTGTATCATTACCGGCCTGTGCTTTTCGCCGTCGCTTCCCGTATATGTCAAATCGAAACGCTCAGGCATCTGAAAATCAAGTTGGATCGTACCGCACTGCCAGGTCCTTCCGATACAGTCTTCAAGATGAAAGTCTATCTTCGGACCGTAAAAAGCGCCGTCCCCTTCGTTTACCGTAAAGGGTTGCTTCAATTTATTCAAAGCACTCTTCAATGCTTCCGTTGCCTTGTCCCATTGCTCTATACTGCCCATGAAGTCCTGCGGACGCGTGGAAAGCTCCACCGAATACTTGAACCCAAACACCTTGTAAAACCTGTCTATAAGCTTTACTACACCTATTATCTCACTCTCTATCTGCTCGGGCATCATGAATATATGTGCGTCGTCCTGAGTAAAGCATCTAACCCTCATCAGTCCGTGAAGCGCCCCGCTCAGCTCGTGCCTGTGCACAAGCCCGAGTTCGCCCATCCTTATGGGCAGATCTCTGTAACTGTGCAGACTCCTCTTATATACAAGCATTCCGCCCGGACAGTTCATCGGCTTTATCGCATAATCTTCGTCGTCTATCTTGACTCCGTACATATTATCTTTATAATGATCCCAGTGACCGCTTCTGTACCATAGATCACGGTTCAGTATCATGGGCGTCTTTATCTCCACATAACCGGCTTTTATATGTTCTTCACGCCAGAAATTCTCCAGAATGTTCCTGAGGACCATCCCCTTGGGATAAAAGAACGGAAATCCGGGCCCTTCGGGAAGGATATCGTATAGATCCAGCTCCTTTCCCAGCTTCCTGTGATCACGCTTCTTAGCTTCCTCCATCCGCGTGATATAAGCCTCAAGATCCGCCTTCTTGTCAAAACACGTGCCGTATATCCTCGTAAGCATTTTGTTCTTGCTGTCGCCGCGCCAATACGCACCCGCTACGCTCGTAAGCTTAAAAGCCTTGACCTTGCCTGTCGAGGACAGATGAGGTCCGCGGCAAAGATCCGTGAACTCTCCCTGCGTATACGTCGAAACCGTTTCTCCCTCGGGTATTGCCGAAAGCAGCTCTATCTTGTAATCCTCTGCGAATTTCCTGAAAAGCGCCTCCGCTTCCTGCCTCGAAAGCTCCTTGCGCACAAGCGGCAGATTAGCCTTTATTATCCTTTGCATCTCCGCCTCTATCTTGGGGAAATCTTCCTGAGTTATGGGCGTTTTGAATTCAAAATCATAGTAAAAACCGTCTTTTATAGCCGGCCCAATCGCAAGCTTTACCGTAGGATATATATTCTTCACTGCCTGCGCAAGTATATGCGAAGTGGTGTGCCTGTAAACCTCTCTCCCCTCTTCATCCTTGAAGGTGTATATCCTTAGCTCCGCGTCTTCCTCTACCGGCGTGTCCAACCCGGTCAGCTTGCCGTTCAGACCTGCGCATAACGCGTTCCTTGCAAGCCCTTCGCTTATCCCGCTTGCTATATCGTATATTTTCGTGCCCTTCTCACATTCTCTGACACTGCCGTCCGGTAACGTAATCTTTATCATTTCTTCCTCTCCTAAATAAAAATCCTTATCATAACGCTTCTATGATAAGGACGAAATATCTCCGCGATTCCACCTTATTTGCCCGTTTCCGAGCCGCTTATTTTCCGGTTTCTCGCAACCGCCGCGCACTGCAATGCGCCGAGCCCCGATAGACCTCCCGCGCATTTACCGGTGGTACCGTTTGCCTTTCCGTGCGCTCTTTCAGCCGCGAAGCGCTCTCTGTAACGGGTACCGAACAAACGACTTGTCCGCCAGTGATAATATCATCCGGGCAACTCAGCGTCACCCGACTAATCTATGATATACCTTTTACCTGCCTTTGTCAACCGTTTAAAAACAATATTTTAAACAATCTCTTTATTATTATTCATTCACTTATTATTCTTCCTGTTTTTGCCTTTTTATACCGCCTTCGCCGCCTCGGCCACGGCCGCTTTGAGCTCTCCAGAAAGCGTATAGTCCCGTCGGAACTCTCCTGCCTCGCTTTGAGCCTCTCCTTCCGATCACCGACCACAGCTCCTAAAAACCAGCTTTTTATCTGAGACACCTGAGCATCGGTTTTTCAGAATGTTTCAACCGGATATATTCCTCTTCCCTTCGGATCCTTCTTTTGTACCGCCTTCGTCGGATATGTCCCCGTCTTCGTTGCCTTTGTCGGCACCTTTTTCGCCTTCGCCGGAGCCTTCTTCTTTTATACTGCCTTCGCGGGAGTTTTCTTTTGCGGTATCCTCGTCCGGCAGTCCCTCAGTACGGAAGGTTTCTCCGTCCGTTTCAGGAGATCGCTGCTGTTTGACCGAGTCCTTTTCCTTTTTATTTTCTCCGTTTTCTTCCATTCCAACGCGCATTTCGCGGAACGCGCCCTCATTTGTCACCATAGAACTTGTTTTTCCTTCGGGTCCGCCGTTTTCGGCAAGCTGTTTTTTCATTGCGTGTTTTTCTTTCACGCTTTCAAAAAAGATCAGGCATTCCGGAAGCAGGAATATTATCAGCAGCATAGATATCAGAGAACCTCGTCCGACAAGTATGCCGATCTCGCTTATTACCGATATGGTCGAAACAAAACCTATTATAAAACCTGCAAGCACAAGTATCAATCCGCTTGTCAGGACTGTCAGCAATGTGGCGTCCATGCCGAACCTCAGTGCCTGCTCGATACTTTTGCCTTCCTTTCTGGCTTCGGTAAATCTTGAAGTAAGGAGTATGGCGTAGTCCACGGTAGCTCCCATGAGAATGCAGTCGACAAACATCTTGCAGCAGAAAAACATCGTGTTGCCGCTGAGTACCGTCAAAGCTGAATTTATCTGCACCGCTCCCTGTATCACGGCTATAAGCAGTACCGATACAGAAACTCTCCTGAATATCACAAGCAATATCAGAAAAATCGCGCCTATAGTCACAAGGTTGGTCAGCAACATATCCGAGCCGAATGTTGCGCGGATATCGTACATATTTACCGTATCACCGAAAAGATAGAATTCATTATAGATCTTCCCTATCCTTTCCCTCATGACCTCTACCGCGTCGAACGCTTTGACATCATCAAGATCCATATCAAACACTATCAATACGCGCGTATAATTTTCGCCTACAAGCAGTTTCTCTCCGTCCTTCCATAAAGTATAATACTCTTCTATGACCGATTTGGCTAAATTCAGACCGGCGTCGTCGCGGTGTTCGTAAAGCAGCGTGAGCAATTCGGTGACGGGAACGCTCTCATATTCGTCATATCCGAAGTAGTTATAAATCAATTTAGTGAGTCTTCGGCTAAGTCCCGTTTCAACGGAAAGTTCCTCTGCCGTCATGCTGTAGTATATCGGAGTCGCGCCCATGCCCGTCACCGAGGTGACGGCGTATCCGTCGTCCGACATGGATTCAATAAACTCGCAGACCTCCTTTTCCTTTTCTTCGTATCCCACCGGCAAAAGCAAAACAAAATTATTTGTTTTGCCGAATTTTTCGTCCACCTCCGCCGCCACCGAGGCATAGTCCGGATTACAGCTTGCCCCGAGCGTGGAAATTTCATAATTGTACTCCAGCTGTGTGGCTCCCGCAGCTCCCGCTATTATCACGGCTATAAGTATAAACGGCAATACCTTGCGCGACTTTATTATAAATGAATTGAGGTATCTCGAATTGCGTATAAATTTTTTGTGAGTCCCTTTCTTGAACACACCGTTCAATGCCAGTATCAACCCGGGCATAAACAAAAATACCGTCAGCATCGAACACAGTATCCCCTTTATAAGCACCAGCCCAAGATCGTACCCGAGTCTGAACTGCATCAGCATGATAGCCGCAAGCCCCGCAATAGTCGTCAGCGAACTTCCGGATATCGTGGATATGGACTGAGCCACTGCGTTTGTCATCGCTTCTTTTACGTCAGGCATATTCTTCTCCTCTTCACGGAACCTGTGAAGAAGCATGATCGCGTAATCCATCGCCATCGCAAGCTGCATGATGGCGCATATCGCGTGCGTTATAAAAGAAACACCGGAAAGCCATGCGTTCGTCCCGAGATTTATTACTATCGATATGCCGATAACTACCGCAAATAAAACAGGTTCAAAATACGAGTCGGAGGTCAGAAAAAGTATTGCGAATATTATCACCGCCGCTATGACCATTATCACCGGTATCTGCTCACTTATGGCGTTACGGAGGTTCTTTGTAGTCACCGTTGTGCCGAGGATATAAGATTCCTCCTCTTTTCCCAACGCCTTTTCAACAGACTCCATTATCTCGGAAGATGTCAGTGTTTCATGTCCCGTGATGACTCCGATCACGGCACAATTATCCTTATAATCGGCGCTCTTCCCCGTGAAAGACACATACTGCACCCCTTCAATACCCTTTATCTTGTCAGCAATCGCCTGTGCCTGTTCAACTGTTACGTTTTTTACGTATACACGAAGCTGATCTATACTTCCGAATTCTTCCTGCATCACTTCTATGCCGCGGCTCGTCTCTCCTTCCGGAATATAATCGACAAGATTATAATTAATGTTTACCTTCGGCATCAGCGTAACGCAATATACGGTGAAAAGCAAAAACAAAACAAGAAAGACCTTTCTGAATCTGACTATAAATGCTGCCGTCTTTTTCATTTCCGTTATCTCCGCAATTAATCAAACGCTCCTGTCCGCGAACATTCCACGAAAAGGAGCTTTTCCGTTTTTTACCTCACAGCTTTGGCCTGACGCCCTTCCGCCAAACCGCTTGCCCGAGTTTTTTCTTCATTATGCAAAAAGGGAAGTCCGCATAAAAGCAGACTTCCCGAAAAGTCATCAGTTACCTTCCTTCTTCTCTTCAGCAAAACGCTTGGCGTCCTCGATTATCTTCGGAGTCTGGGCTGCGGGAACTTCGTCGTATCTCACAAACTCCATCTCGTAACTTCCTCTTCCCTGCGTCATACTGCGAAGATCCGTTGCGTATTTCGTGATTTCAGCAAGAGGCACCTCAGCGGTGACTACACTGATCTCACCCTGCGTATCGCTTCCCATTATACGTCCGCGGCGCTTGTTCATATCGCCGTAAATATCGCCCACGAAGTTTGTCGGGATAGTTATTTTCAGACTGTAAATAGGCTCGAGTATAACGGGATTCGCTTTTGAACAGCCTTCCTGGTAAGCAAGCTTCGCCGCCATAATGAAAGCTATTTCCTTACTGTCTACGGGATGATATTTCCCGTCAAACAATGTGCATCTGATATTTACCATCGGATAACCGGCAAGCACGCCTTCCTGTACAGCCATCCTCAGCCCCTTCTCAACGGCGGGAATAAACTGCCTCGGAACTGCTCCTCCGACTACCTCGTCCACAAATTCGAAATCACTGTCATAATTGGGCGAAAACCTGACGGAACACTGTCCGAACTGTCCTGCACCGCCCGACTGCTTCTTGTGCTTCCCTTCCGCTTCAACTGTCTTCTTGATGGTTTCACGGTATGCGATCCTGGGTTCCTTCAGCACCGCGTCCACCCCGAATTTATTCTTCAGTTTTCTGCAGAGAATGTCTATCTGCGTCTCGCCTACTCCGTTGAGCAGCATCTCGCCCGTTTCGAGGTTCTTTGTCACCGTAAAGCTTATATCCTCGTCCTGCAGGCTGTTAAGACTGCTGAATATCTTGTCCTCGTCTCCCTTCTTGGCTGCATAAACCGCCATCGAAAGCACCGGCCTGGGCATCTTGATGGGAGGAAGCTTTATATACTTGCCGCTTTCGCATAATGTATCGCCCGTCACGGTGTTGCTCAGCTTGGCAATGGCGCCCATGTCTCCCGCGTGTACGGCTTCGGCGTTCTCAAGCTTCTTTCCGACGACAAACGATATCCCGGGTATTTTCTCGTCGCTCTCTTTCGTAGGATTGTACATCGTTATCCCGCCGCGAAGCACGCCGCTTATCACCTTGAAATACGAAAGCCTTCCGACAAACCTGTCCGTTACGGTCTTGAAGATTCTGACTACCAACGGCCCTCCGTCCGAACACGCAAGCTCGATCTTATTGCCTTTGTCGTCCTCGGCTTCACAGTGCTTCTCCTCTGCGGCGGTGGGCGCGTATTCGATAAGCTTGTCCATAAGATTGGTTATGCACTTGTTTGTGAGTGCACTGCCAGCAAGCACAGGTATGGTACCGCCCATGATTATGCCTTCCCTCAGTCCCTTTATTATCTCTTCGGTACTTAAATCGCCTTCCTCAAAGTACTTTTCCATGAGAGCTTCGTCATTCTCGGCCGCACTTTCCACCAGCGCTCCATATATGTCATTCAGCTGCCCCTCCACCGCTGCAGGTATGCCGCCGAGTTCCTTCCCTGCAAGATCAAAGGCCTTCTTCTCTATTACATTCACATATCCCGTCATCTTACCGCCTTCTATCACGGGCAGCATCACCGGCGCGATCTTCGAACCGTATTTCGCCTTCACGGCTTCAAGAGTATCGGAAAAATTCGCGTTTTCCTTGTCCATTCCGTTTACGAAGATAATGGCAGGTATCTTATTCTTTATACATAAATTAAGAGCCTTTTCCGTGCCGACCGTCAATGTGCCCGTGGGACCCGCCACTACAAGCGCACAGCCCGCAACCGTCATAGCCTCTACAAGTTCGCCTTCAAAATCAAAAAAACCCGGAACATCGATTATATTGAATTTTACCCCTTTGTATGCACAGTTCGCAAGCCCGAGGGATATGGATATCTTCTTGTTGATCTCTTCGGGATCGAAATCCATTACCGTATTTCCGTCGTCTACCTTTCCTTGCCTGTCAATTGCTTTCGCATTGAAAAGTATCGCTTCGGCAAGAGTGGTCTTACCCTCTCCGCCATGACCTATCAACGCAATATTCCTTATTTTCTCCGCTAAATACTCTGCCATCTTTTTTTCTTCCTTATATTAAATTATTTTATTTGATCTGCTCTGCAGCACGCTCCTCTCCGCCCGGAAATCAACCTTTCAGCCCCTTCATTTTCCTCACCGAGTCTTACGCACTATTTTATATTATACACAAAAATCCGTTTTCACGCAAGAGTATTTGCGAATAAATTCATAAATTTTTGAATTTCCTTATATGAATAATCTGTCAGGTACAGTCCGCACCTCCGCAGCTTCCTCCCTTTATACTTTTCCTCACCGAAATGACCTCCTTCCATATCCGCACGGTATACCTTTACCCTATTCTCACGATCATTGACGTTGTTCTCCGGCTTTATCCTCTCCGATAAAATATACTCTTTTCCGCTCAGAGCGTCGTATGTCCTTGCGGTTTGTCTTGCAGTGCCCTCAGCGCCGTCGAATATTTCTGCCCCGGGGAAAACTTTTATGAAGGCTTCCCTTACAAACGTATAATGAGTGCACCCCAATACCGCCGCCCTGACTTCATCACACCTTATCCCGCTTCTTTCCGCCGCATCCCTTATGCACTTTTCGGCAAGCAATATATTCCTGTCCCACGCATTCGCGTAAACGCCGCCGGATCTTTCGCCGATCCCGAAAGACATCTCCCGGGCGTCCGGCAAAAAATCTTTCGCTTTACCTCCCGAAGTAAATATCTCTTCCGCTATCTCCGCCAGACCGGGTACCGGCACACATTCGGCTCCGCACCCGACGTAAGCGCCGGCGGTAAACTCCGTTCCGAACAGACATACCCCTTCTTCGTGTTTTTTAAGCGCCGGTCTGACCGCCGGCTCTATTCCGACTACCGGAAAAGCAAATTCCTTCCTGATCTCCCTCGCCGCTGCAGCCGTCATCGTATTGCACGCAATCACCGCCATTTCGACTTTCTCGGATTCAGTCATCTCACGAAGCAGCCCGCATCCCCTGCATACCAGCTCTTCCCGGCTTTTGTTTCCGTAAGGCATAGCGGCATTGTCCGCAAGATATACCGTTTCCGCGTCCGGCCTGAGCTTCAGAAACTCCCTCAATACCGCCGCTCCGCCTATTCCGCTGTCAAAAAATAAAACCGCCATCCCTTATTCAATCATGTTCCCCGCGTTTTGGCTTATTATATGCTTGCAGTTTGCGTTTTGACACCCTTGCCGCCGACCTTCTCCGGTTTTGTACTCGCCCCCTTATGACCCTTCCCGTTTTTCCGGACATACTTTTATGCGTTACCCGGCTGATTTATAAAAAGGTTTGTTTATAGTTGATTTAAATAAAACTTAGTGGTATAATATTACAGAATTCATTTTCAATTGCTTACCATGGAGGTATTGTATGAACAGTAATCTGCAGTCTTTTGTGAATAATTGCGCCGAAATCGCAAAACCCGATAAAATCGAATGGATCACGGGTAACGGAGATCAGCTCGAGTCTCTTGCGAAGATCGCTATGTCGACCGGCGAAATGATAAAATTAAACGAAGAACTCCTTCCGAATTGTTATCTCCACCGCTCCGCGCTCAATGACGTCGCCCGCGTGGAAGGACGCACTTATATTTGCTGCAGAAAGGAAGAAGACGCCGGTCCGACAAATAACTGGATGGACCCCGAAAAGGCTTACTCTATGCTCACGGGTATTTTCGACGGCGCCATGAAAGGCCGTACAATGTACGTCATTCCTTATTCGATGGGCCCCATCGGAAGTCCTTTCAGCAAAATCGGTATCGAGATTACCGACAGTATTTATGTAGTCCTTTCCATGAACATCATGACAAGGATAGGAGACGAGGTGGTCAGACAGCTCGGTGACAGCAACGACTTCGTGCGCGGGTTCCATTCCAAAGCAGAGCTTAACGAAGAAAACAGATATATCTGCCATTTCCCCGAGGATAACGCTATCTGGTCCGTCAACAGCGGATACGGCGGAAACGTCCTTCTCGGCAAAAAATGTTTCGCTTTGCGTATAGCCTCTTATCAGGCGCGCAACGAAGGGTGGATGGCCGAACACATGCTCATCCTCGGCATCACCAAACCCGACGGCATAACCAGGTACATTGCAGCTGCATTTCCTTCAGCATGCGGTAAAACCAACCTCGCAATGCTTATCCCGCCCGAAGGCTATCTTGCAAAAGGTTATAAAATAACCACCGTCGGAGACGACATCGCCTGGATTCGTCCCAAAGACGGATATCTCTACGCACTCAATCCCGAAAACGGATTCTTCGGAGTCGCCCCCGGTACCAACGCGAAATCCAACCCCAACGCTCTCGCTTCCACAAGAAAAAACAGTATATTTACCAATGTGGTCCTGAATAAAGACAATAATACGGTTTGGTGGGAAGGCATGGATAAAAATCCTCCCGTAAACGCCGAAAACTGGAAAGGCGAAAAATGGGATTACCGCGACGGATCAAAAGGAGCTCATCCCAACAGCCGTTTCACGGCGCCCGCCGTCAACTGTCCCTGCATATCGCCCGAATTTGAAAACCCCGAAGGCGTCAGACTTTCTGCGATCATTTTCGGCGGAAGACGCGCCAGAACAGCTCCTCTTGTTTATCAGTCGTTCGATTGGGAAAACGGAGTATTCGTAGGATCGGCAATGGCTTCCGAAACTACAGCCGCCGCCACCGGAGCAGTAGGAGTGCTTCGCCGCGACCCCATGGCAATGCTTCCCTTCTGCGGCTACAATATGGGCGACTACTTCGCTCATTGGCTGGAAATAGGAAGAAAAAATAAAAACGTCCCGAAGATTTTCAACGTGAACTGGTTCAGAACAGACAACGAAGGCAAATTCATCTGGCCCGGCTTCGGTGACAATATCCGTGTGCTCGATTGGATAATCGACCGCTGCGAAGGAAAAGCGGACGCTATCGAAACACCTATAGGATACCTGCCTCGTCCCGAGGACATCAACATCGAAGGCCTCGATATATCACAGGAAGCTCTCAGAGAGATTCTTACCGTGGATAAAGAAATGTGGCGTAAGGAAGCAGCCGACATCAGAGAACACTATAAAAAATTCGGCGACAAACTCCCCCAAGAACTCGCAACTCAACTTGAAAACCTCGAAAACAGACTTAAATAAATCTTTTACCCGGCGCCTCCGATACCACGGAGGCGCCTTTGAACAGGTGCCTTTTTATGGATGAAAAACAAAAACTTTCAAAATTCGAAATCCTCAGGATTTCTTTTTTATGTTTCGCTCTCGCCGTCTACTTTACGATCTGGCTCACTTCGTCGGAAGGCGTTTCAAACGTCGTTCTTTTCAATACGCTGGTTATTTTGCAGTACCTGTCATTTTCTGCCGTTTTTATCGCCGAAATACTCAACTGCAGCAAAAAAAAGAAAAAATATTATTATTATATCATAATAGCCCTGCTTTTTGCGGCAGCTGTCGTGATCTTCACCCTCAGAGCGATCTCCTGGATGAACTTTCGGCCCGAATCGCCTTCAGAAGAAGCTTCCCTTCTTTCATCTGTGCTCTGCAAACTTCCCGACATTATCCCGGTATAATTCTGCCGCCCATCCATATCATGAACTTGCAGACAACACAGAGCGGCTTCTTCAGCCGGAACCCGAGCTTTGCGGGTTAACTCACGCTAAAAGTATCTCGGACTTCAAAAGCTTATCCTTTGAAGCATTTTCGGATCACTCTTACCGCAGTCTTACGCTGATATTAAGGCTTCACTCCGACAGAGCTTCGTATCGATTGGCCGACCTGCAGATAATATACAAATTTCACCCGGGAAAAACCCCAAAATATAAAAGCGCCGTTTTGCGGCGCCGGACAGACAAATCGGGATGAATAATAAAAACAGTTTATGTACCGCCGCTTTGAAGCGGCGTTTTTTGCAAATATAAGTTTCCTCATCAGGACCTGTAAATCGCAGGATTATTTTCCGCACCGAAACCTAAACTTACAAGCAAAGCTCTGTTCACCTTGTTCATTACGTCGCCGGGAAGCTCTCCGATCTTTTCTTTGAGCCTGCTTTTGTCGATGGTCCTGATCTGCTCCAATAAAACTACGCTGTCCTTGGGCAAACAGTAGTCTCTTCCCTTAAGCTCGATATGCGTCGGCAAACGCGCTTTGTCCGTCCTGCTCGTGGTCGCGGCAGCTATCACCGTGGGCGAATATCTGTTTCCCACGTCGTTCTGCAAAACCAATACGGGCCTTATCCCGCCCTGCTCGCTGCCCACTACCGGACTTAGATCAGCATAATACAATTCTCCTCTTTTTACCATATCCGCCTCCGACAGTATCGTCGATTCTGACGTATGTACGATACTGTTTACGGCAAGTATGCACAAAAAATCCGGTTTTTATACGTGTGCCGCATGATTTGTTAAACTCTTTTGCTCCGGACATCTTTTCGCTCATTCAATACACACCGCTCTTTTTCTCCCCTGTCTTCATTCTCCTCTCCTTTCTATTCACACTCACTCAATCCGCCCGTAAGTACCGCACTCACGAAAAATCAAAAAATATCTCCTAATAATAACTTTGCTCCCGTAAACCCTTGACTTAAAGTTTCAATGCTGATATAATGATGAAGCCATAAAGAGTATCCGAGGGACGGACCCGCAGACGATACAGCAACCGCTTATGTAAGGTGCTAAATTCCGCAAAGCACAGACTTTGAAATATGGCTTTTGTCTTTGCTTGCGGTGCAAAGACTTTTTTTTGCACTTTTATACTGCACGGTTCGATCAGTAAAAGCGTCTGCATCCGCAAGATCCCTCCGAAGGAGAGTAATATGACCGATAACAAAAAACTGTTTACTTCAGAAAGCGTCACGGAAGGTCATCCCGACAAAATGTGCGACCGCATAAGCGACGCGGTGCTTGACGCCATACTCGCAAAAGATCCCATGGCACGCGTAGGATGCGAAACTGCTGCTTCCACCGGGCTCATAGTTGTCATGGGCGAAATCACGACCAACTGTTATGTCGATATTCCCGCCATAGTCCGCCGCACCGTCACGGACATAGGCTACGACCGCGCAAAATACGGCTTCGATGGCGCCACATGCGGTATCATAACTTCCATCCACGACCAGAGCGCCGATATAGCTCTGGGGGTCAACAGCAGCCGCGAACACAGAATAAGCGGCGATAAATACGACCTTAACGGAGCCGGCGATCAGGGTCTCATGTTCGGGTACGCATGCGACGAAACTCAGGTGCTTATGCCCGCCGCCATATACTACGCCCATCTTCTGGCACGCCGTCTGGCAGAAGTCCGCAAAAACGGCGAACTACCCTACCTGCGTCCGGACGGAAAAAGTCAGGTGACCATCGAATACGCCGACGGCATACCCGTAAGGACGGATACTATTGTGCTCTCCGCTCAGCACGCGCCCGAAATAACCCACGAACAGATCGAAAAGGACCTTATCAAACATGTCATAAAGAAAGTCATTCCCGAAAACCTCCTCGAAAATACGCGCTATCTCATAAATCCGACCGGAAGATTCGTTACAGGCGGACCTATGGGCGACAGCGGCCTTACGGGAAGAAAAATAATCGTCGACACGTACGGAGGATACTGCGTCCACGGCGGAGGCGCCTTTTCCGGAAAAGATCCGACAAAAGTCGACCGTTCTGCAGCCTACATGGCCAGATATATATGCAAAAACCTCGTCGCCGCGGGAATATGCAGGCGCGTCAGACTCGAACTCTCTTACGCTATCGGCATCGCTAACCCCGTAAGTATGGGCGTATGCGATTTCGGGACTTCCCGCTTTACTCAGTCTGAACTCATCGATATAGTGAATTCGTGTTTTGACCTCAGACCGGCAGCGATAATCGACAGACTTGACCTGCGCCGTCCCATTTACGAAAAAACATCAGCTTACGGACATTTCGGTCAGAAAGGCTTCCCTTGGGAAGAAACAAACGCAGTAAATGATGTTTTGAAGGCTGCGGCTGAGATCAGATGATCCGGCAGGAATATAACAGACATTTTTTCAGGAGGCCACTATGGACATTTCGAATTATAAAGATTATCTCATAAACATAGCAAAAGATATACTACGCGCTCACAGCCCTTCGGGATATACCCCGCGTATCACCGCCGTCATGAAAAAAGCGGCGGCGGAAACCGGCACAGAAATAAAAATCACGAATAAAGGCACGTTTGTTTTGTCCTTGCCGGGCAAAAGCAGCAAAATGAAAATAGGTCTTGCAGCCCACTGCGATACCCTCGGCGCCATGGTGCGCTCCCTTCGCGATGACGGCGGCGTGAACTTCATAAAGGTGGGCGGACCGCTCATGTGTACGCTGGACGGAGAATACTGCACCCTCATAACCCGCGACGAAAAAGAATATACGGGCACCTTCCTTTCCCTTTCTCCTTCGGTTCACGTATTTTCCGACGCCTCCACCCGCGAACGCAATCCCGAAAATATGTACGTAAGACTGGACGTGAACGAAAAAACCGCCGCCGAACTCCGCTCCCTCGGTATCGAAAAAGGCAATTACATCTGCATCGATCCCAAAACTGTCGTTACAGATTCGGGTTACATAAAATCTCGTTTCCTCGATGACAAAATTAGCGTGGCATGTATCCTCACCGCCGTCAGAATAATGAAAGACCAAGGCATTGTCCCGCGCTACGATACGGAAATAATTTTCACCATGTATGAAGAGGTAGGCCACGGCGCAAGTTCTGTACCCGAGGGTATTGGCGAAATGCTTGCCGTAGACATGGGATGCGTGGGCAGCGATCTCGAATGCACGGAAAAACAGGTTTCCGTTTGCGTTGCGGACAGCAACGGTCCGTATAACTACGAACTCACCAACAGACTTATAAGCCTTTGCAAAAAACACGGCATAAATTTTGCCGCAGATATTTATCCGCACTACGGTTCGGATATAAGAGCCGCACTCGTAAGCGGCAACGATATCAAGGGCGCGCTTATAGGCAGCGGTGTGCACGCCTCCCACGGAATGGAACGCACTCATATTGACGGACTCGTCAATACGATAAAGCTTATCATCGCATTCCTTACGGAAAACGAATAGTATCCGTTTCTAAACCGGTTCCTTAAGATACGGCGGCTCGTCCGCTTCCGACGGCAAGTTTTGAGCCCGCCAGGAACAAACTTAAGAAAAACCCGCGCAAACACTTGCAAAATTATACCCGATAAGTTATAATAATCGGGTATGCAATATACGTAGGAGTAAAAGACTATGACAAAAAAACTTGTTTTAATACTTTTGGCCGTATGCGCTGTCCTTTGCTTAACGGGGTGCCAGACGGAAAATTACAATAACTTTACCCCGGTCAGCATGCCTTCGGATCTTACCGTTGAATCCAACGGCGGAGTCGTGGTAAGAGTAGGCGAGTATACTTATTTTATGAACGGGTACAGCTCAAATTCCTCTTCCAACTTCTATAACGAAGTGGTCACAGGCGCTATTTGCCGCATTAAAACCGAAGATATCGACAAACTCAACGACGAAGACTTTACTGACGCCCAGAAACAGGCCCTTTACGAGATCGTCGTTCCCAAGCTCATATATCAGGCAAATTCATACTCTTCCGGATTATACGTCAAGGGAGACCGTATTTACTTCACAACTCCCAATATAGAAAAAGATAATACCGGTACAGCCAAAACAAGCGAACTTGTCATCATGTCCGCTAAGCTTGACGGCAGCAACGTGAAGATCCATCACACCATCGCCGCCAACACCATGGCTGTCAATTATATCGAAACAAATAACACCATCTATGCGGTCTATGTTTACGAAAACGTGATCAAATGCGTGAACCTCAACACCAACGAAGTGACCGAAGCCGGTGAGGACATCGCGGCATCCTATACCGACGGGACCACCGTCTATGCCCTTCAGACCGTATATTACACCAACGTTTCGGGCGATGAGGTGGAAGATAAATTCAACAGGATCTGTACCTTTACCCCCGGCGGTGAATTCACGGTCGTTCTGAGCGGCGATACCGAGGTCGAAGGCGTAAACGACATAAAATACACGCTTACCAGAGCCGCCGACGGCAAACTCTTCTATACCGCAACCGGCTCCAACGAAGCGTATGCGGGTACGTTCGTTTTGGAAAACGGAACCGCCAGACGCCTTACTGAAGCATCTAACCTCACTTATTACCACTATAAGAACGGTATAGTGCTCCTCAGCGATTCCTGGGTGGTTTACGCATGGTACGAAGACGGAACCCTCTGCACCGAAAAACTTCTTTACACCTCTTCTTTCACTCCTTATAAGATTATCGGCGATGTCCTTTATTACACCTCCAGCAGTATTCTCTACAAAGTCGACCTTTCCGAAGGAGATCTCAACCGTACGGCTACTGCCCTTAATTCAACTACCATGACAAGCTCGAATTTTACCTATGATATCATCGGCGATGAAATTTTCTTCATAGGTTCTTCAGACAGCCTGCTCCGCAGAGCCGTTATAAATGAGGACGGCGAGATAGTCGAAACCCTTATCAACCTTACCGAAGATTAAAAATATTACCCGAAAGATATTTTCATTCGCGATCTATAAACTTTTGAGGGACAGATATCATCTGTCCCTTTTATGTTGCCGATTGCCGCACCTTTATCCTTTTCTCGGGCATACCGCCGACAATACTTCATCTTCAGAAAAATGCCGCTCCTTTATTCCCCGGATTTCCGCTATGAAAACACTACGTGCCTCTGTCCCCGTAAGGCGTTTCCGCTATGAAAACACTGTCTGCTTCGGGCACCTACGTCGTTTCCGCCTTTTCGGAATACACGGTAATTTGACCTGAACACTTGTCGACTCTGAATTCTTCCAAGCGTTTTATGAGTGCAATACCGGAATGCCTCCCGTATTTTATACCGGGAGCGTCAATCTCCTTTCCGTTTCTTACTTCCTTCTTCTTTCCTCGGGAAATCTGATCTCAACTCTCGGCAAAGGAATCACATCGTCTCTGCCCTCTTTTATTATTTTTATTTTTGAAATTTTCCTCCTCCGCTCTTTCTCTTTATCGGGATCACTTTTCTTTTGCTCTGCCAAAATATCTCCGTTTTCTTTGCTTTCTTTTAAATCTCTCCCGTTTTTAACGTGCGGGATCGCCGCACTCATCCCGATGAACCCGCTTTCCCCGTATTGAACTTCTTCTTTCGGCTTTTGTTTCGCATTACAGTACATTTCAATTTCCTTCTTCCAGTTTTCGCCGATACCTTCGTTTTTCCTCACGTTGCTCACCACCTTGCTCACAGCCTGAAAATTCAGCCTTACGCCTTCATCATCCTGACAATAACCTGCCGCCCTTCTCATCGGTATACCTATTTTCTCGGCCTCTGCCGCTACGTCGATGTTCGCACCGAGAAAAATAAACTCCCAGCCCTGCAGTCTTCTTGAAGCTATCTTTTCCCTTATCTCTTTATATGTGTAATTTACGCTCGCATTCTCGAGTCCGTCAGTAATGACTATCACGACAGTCTTATTGCCGCACCTGTTCCTCCCCGCTTTTTCAATAGCGTCGCCTACAGCATCAAGCAAAGCCGTACACCCTCCCGCTTCATAATCCTTCCGCGTAAGCTTCTTCACTTTTTCTATCTCCTCACGCTCATGAAGATACACGCTCTTTTCGTTAAAAAGCACCGTGGTTATATAAGCTCTGCCCTCCTCTTTGCGCTGAACATCAAGCATCGTATTGAACCCGCGTATGGTTTCATCGGTATAATACCGCATGGACCCCGACTTATCGAGAATAAATATCACGTCGGTGACAGCTTTCTCTCCTCTGATGTTTTTCCCTCTGCCGCTATAACGACTTTTCTCCCAGCACTCCGACAAATCTTTATTCCGCATGATACTATCTGTACTTTTCATCTAAGTACACCTCCTTATCTCTTATCTGAAAAGATGATACCATATTCCAAAGAATTTTCGGTCGCTTTCCGGGCGACATTCCAATAATAAAACGGACTGCCCGAAAAAGCAGTCCGTTTTACATTTCAGAGGTTTTGCAGTTTCTTCCGAAGTTACGCCGAAATATCTGTCGGCTCTGTGCTTCGGGATCTTGTCTTGTCTGCAGGGCATTGCCCCGTTCTCTCGCCCGACCGGATCCATTTGACCGTATCCGGCCGACAGCTTCACAGCAGGCTCACGGCAACCGACAAGTTCCAAACGCCGTATAAAAACATTTATTTCGCCGGTCACAAATGTTTTTATCGCGCTGTACCGGTACGACAGCTCAGGCTCTGCTGTCCGGCCCGGAAAACCGGGCCGGTATAATCCTGTTTACAGTTCTTACAGTCCGAAA
>ENA-OZZC01000100-OZZC01000100.1-human-gut-metagenome-genome-assembly--contig:-NODE-100-length-24686-cov-8.167553_pt1 | contig 24686 bp, 28 predicted proteins | sample MGYA00244933_ERZ654138 | MGnify/ENA primary metagenome ERZ654138 (study PRJEB26926, sample SAMN06165192) | human gut metagenome | biome: ENVO:00009003; feature: ENVO:2100002; material: ENVO:00002003...
AAGAAGAGCCCGAAGAGGAGCAGGAAGCTCCTCAAGAACAGTCTGCAGAGGAAGATAATGCTAATGAGCCTGCGGAGGTAGAGGAAGAAGAGCCCGAAGAGGAGCAGGAAGCTCCTCAAGAACAGTCTGCAGAGGAAGAGAATGTTCATGAGCCTGCGGAGAACAAGGAAGAAGAGCCCGAAGTTCCTGCAGAGCAGGCAGAAGCGGAAGAAGGCAGGTCCGATGACCGGGAAAATCAGGGTGAGGAAGAAGCTCCGATCATTCTCGATGATGATATGGAAGATGTCGAGACCATGGATCTTTTGAAAAACGTCCAGAGGATGTTGGCTGAATTGAAAGAGCAAGGCAGGATGGACGATGAAGAAGAGGAAGAAGATGATGAATAAGAGGGCATCAAAACGCAATTCAGGAAGGACGACAGAGTGCGCCCTTTCCTTTTTTGTTTAACAAAATAATGTAGCAGAGAGCTACAGTATGCGGAGGTGTAAAAGAGAAAATGAAAAGAGTGACATTCAATGAAGCGGTCTGCAAGGGGTGCGGATTATGTGTGGCTGCATGTCCCAAGAAGATCATCTTCATAGACACGGAGAGGGTGAACGGAGCGGGGTATAATCCTGCGGTAGTTACCGATCAGGACAGTTGTATTTCCTGTGCTTCCTGCGCGACAATGTGTCCGGATAGTGCCATAACGGTAAAGAAGGAGGTATAAGTATGCGTAAGTTAATGAAGGGAAACGAGGCGATAGCCGAAGCGGCTATACGCGGCGGATGCAGATATTTTTTCGGTTATCCCATTACTCCGCAGAATGAAGTTCCCGAATATATGAGCAAAAGGTTACCTGAGGTCGGAGGAGTATTTATTCAGAGCGAGAGCGAAGTTGCGGCGATAAACATGGTATACGGTGCGTCGTGTGCCGGAGCGAGGGCTATGACGAGTTCGTCGAGTCCCGGAATAAGCCTCAAGCAGGAAGGGATAAGCTACATAGCGACGGGAGAGCTTCCGTGCGTGATACTGAATATGGTACGCGGCGGTCCCGGACTCGGAACGATTTTCCCGGCACAGGGAGACTACTTCCAGGCTACCAAGGGAGGCGGCCATGGTGACTATAAGATGCTGGTCTATACACCTGCCAGCGTACAGGAGGCCGTGGATATAATATACGAGGCTTTCGATAAAGCGGATAAATACAGAGTCATAACCTACATTCTCGGCGACGCTACTATAGGACAGATGATGGAACCCGTGGAGCTTCCCGAGTTCAAGGATCTCAACAATCTGCCCGTCAAGGAGTGGGCGACAACGGGACATAAGGCAGAAGAGCATAAAATAATCACTACTCTAGAAATGAATCCCGATAAATTCGAAGGAATGATCGATCATATGTATGAGACGTATGAGCTTCTTAAAAAGAACGAAGTCAGGTACGAAGAATACATGTGCGAAGGAGCGGATACGATAGTAGTGGCTTACGGAACTGTTTCGAGGATAGCCAAGACAGCGGTAGCCAAGCTTCGTGAAAAAGGATATAAAGTAGGATTATTCCGTCCCATAACGGTATTTCCGTTCCCCGAGGTGCAGATAGCGGAACTTGCCGGAAAGAAGGAAGTAAAGCGTTTCTTTGTAACCGAGCTTTCCAAGGGTCAGATGGTGGAAGACGTCAGACTTGCCGTGAACGGCAGAAAACCGGTGGAATTTTTCGGCAGGAACGGCGGAAACGTCATGACGGCAGAAGAGCTGATGAATGAGATAATAAAGGGGGAATAAGACATGGAAAAAATAATATATGAAAAATCCAAAATGCTTACCTCCAAGCCTTTGCACTTTTGTCCCGGCTGTTCGCACGGTATAGCCAATAAAATTATATGCGAGGCTCTGGAAGAGCTGGGAGTACCCAACGAGAAAGTCGTAGGTATAGCTCCGGTCGGATGTGCAGTTTATAATTACGATTACTACAACGTGGACACGATAGAAGCCGCTCACGGCAGAGCTCCGGCAGTTGCGACGGGAGTAAAAAGGGTCCTCGGAAAGGATAAGGTAGTGTTTTCTTATCAGGGAGATGGCGATCTTGCAAGTATAGGCGCGGCGGAAATAATTCACGCCGCCGCAAGAAGCGAAAATATCACCGTAATATTCATCAATAACGGAATATACGGAATGACCGGCGGTCAGATGGCTCCCACATCGCTTCTCGGACAGAAATCCACGACAAGTCCGCTCGGAAGGAGCGTGGAAAAGAACGGGTATCCCGTAAGGATGAGCGAAATGCTTGCTCAGCTGGACGGAGCAACTTACATAGAACGTGTTTCCACACATGACGCTCCCAATGTCAGGAAGGCTAAGGCAGCAATCAAAAGAGCCTTTGAGGTACAGCTTCAGAACAAAGGTTTTTCAATGATTGAAGTGCTTGCCGCCTGTCCCACAAACTGGGGCTTGACTCCGGTCAAGGCAATGGAGCATATAAAAAACGAGGTAATACCTTATTACCCGCTTGGCGTATTTGCCGACAGGAGGAATGAAAGATGAAAACTTATGAATTGATCGCAGCCGGCTTCGGCGGACAAGGCGTGCTTTCCCTCGGACAAATCGTCGCCTACTCGGCAATGTTTGAAAATAAGAATACCACGTGGCTTCCGAGTTATGGTCCCGAAATGAGAGGCGGTACAGCAAACTGTTCTGTAGTAGTGAGTGATGAGCCGGTGGCAAATCCCATGATCAGCAGACCTAACGTTCTGGTAACTATGAATAAGCCCAGTTTTGCGAAATTTATCGGAGCGGTCGAGAAAGACGGTTTCGTGTTCGTGAATAAAAGTCTTATAGACGATGTCACCGACAGAAAGGATATCAAGGTATACTACGTTCCCACCTTTGAGCTTGCTCACGAAAACGGCAACCCGAAAGGAATAAACGTGGTGATGCTCGGCGCAATGATCAAAGCTACCGGAATGCTCAGCTATGATAAAGTGCTTGAAGGCGTAGAATATTTCTTCAGCAAAAAGCCGCAGCTTATCGACATAAACAAGAAAATGTTCGATGTCGGATATAACTACATAAAGTGATTCGGGTAAAACGCCCGAAAAGATCGCATTTTGAGGCACATACGACATACAGGAATTGAAAAAGACGCAGAATGGAGTGAACCTCAAAGTTTGGACAAAAATTTATTTAAATTGCTTGGTAATGAGTTCGGTATTGCACTGGGCTCATTCCTTTTAGTCTGAGCACATCCGACGCGAAACAGAAGAAAGCCCGAGGCGATACTGACAAAATTCCGAAGCGGAACAGCGCGGCCACTGCCGGAGAACGCATAAAAGCGTCTGAGCGCATCCGACGCGAAACAGAAGAAAGCCCGAGGCGATACTGACAAAATTCCTGAGCGGAACAGCGCGTTCACTGCCGGAGAACGCATAAAGCAGAACGCATAAAAGCGTCTGAGCACATCCGACGCGAAACAGAAGAATGAGCTCATTACTCGTAGGCTTTCGGTACACTGAAATGTGAGCCGAGAGCTAAGAGTTACCTGACACCATACGCCTTTGCTGCGGTACCGGCAAAGTGTGTCCGGCTTTATGTCTTAGCCCGGTCAATCCGCATTTGGCGGACTGAAGTCAGTCAGGAGCAAACGAGGATCGTAAGCATAATGCATAAAAATCATGTAAAATATAAAGAGTATGTAAAAAAGAATAAAAATCGAAAACAGACATATGCTCATATAAATTCATAATGATTGAATAAAGTAAATTATCGGGTCAGCTATCGGTGCGCTGAAGTCAAAATATTGACTGCGGAGACCGTGCGGGAATGAAAACTTTTTTGAATTTTGTCAGTTTCGTGTAAAAATAAGTATAATACACTAAAAATGCTTGACAAAACAATTGAGATTAATTATAATATTCAAAAAAGCGACGATCGTCGCGGCAAAAACAGGAGAAGGATTATGAAAAAGAAATTACTGTTGATCACATTGCTGTTTACTGTGTTATGTATATCGTTGTCGGCGTGTACTTTGGTTTATCCCGGTACTTACAAATTCGAGTCAATGAAATATACATCGCCTCTCGGCGGAACTACCGAATATAAGATCGGGGATTCTTTCTTAGGCACCGAAATAACGAAAGATTCCGTGGTATTGGAGCTAAAGTCGGACAATACATGTGAAATTACCGTGTCATTGGGATCGTTGTTATCTTATTCGACGACAGGGACATGGGAGGTCAATGCCGAGGATTCTTCAAAAGTGGACATTAAGACTTCGGTAATCACGACGACTTCGGAATTCAATTTAGGAAAGCTTATTTATACGGACGGTGGTTTTGTCTTTACGCTGACGAGGTTCTGAGGACGGAATGAAAGTCCGGAACGGTTTTATTGCGTAAGAGAAGGCGGTTCCGGACGGGTTGATGAAGATAAGGGAAGATCGATGAGATAAGAGGAGGCTCTTATCTCATTTTATTATTGCAAGTCATTTAAAATGGATTGCTTTTTTTTGGGATTTATTGTATTATGTAATGTGAGTTAATGTCGGCACAGAGGGTGCGGAGAGAAAAAGTGCCGGGAGGAAGAGGAAAGCGAAGCGGATGAAGGTGTGTGTGCTGGCGAGCGGGAGCAAAGGAAATTCGACATTCATAAAGTCGGGCGATACGAGTATACTTATAGACTGCGGGCTTTCCGCAAAAAAGGTCGCCGAATCGCTGAATGAATTGGGAGAAGAGGCGTCCGCGCTTTCGGGCATACTGATCACCCACGAGCATACCGATCATATAGCGGGACTCAAGGATTTCTGCGGAAGATACAGAATCCCGGTATATGTGCATGAAAAGGGAGCGGAAGCGCTTGTCGGCAGAAGCGGAATAGACGTGAGGCTGCTGAGACCTTATGTCGGAGCTTTGCCGATAGGCGACTTATTTATGGAGTATTTGCCGCTTTCGCATGATGCGGCGTATTGTGTCGGATACAAGCTGACGGGAGTACGTGGAAGTATTTGTACCGTGACGGATACGGGGTGTTTCCCGGAGGGCGCCGAGAATTTTTTCAAAGACAGCACTCTTGCCGTGCTTGAAAGCAACCATGACCGTACCATGCTGATAAAAGGAAATTATCCCGAGAGGCTGAAAGCGCGTATAATGGGATTGAAAGGACACTTATCGAATGAACAGGCTGCTCAGATGTTATTGAAGCTGCCGGAAATGGGCGTAAAGGAAGTATGGCTTGGTCACATATCGGAAAACAACAATACCGAGGAGCTTGCCATGAGCGTAAGTCTCGAAGCTTTGAAGTCCAACGGGATATGCGAAGGCAGGGATATAGAAGTCAAAACGCTGGTGCAGCGTAAAAGGAGTTTATATAAGGATGTCGGGTAGAGGGAATTATGATAGGCTTGAAAAGGTATATTTAAGGGAAAAGCCCGATAAATATGACGCCTTGATGGCTTTCGGGCTTGGTATGCTTATAAGTCAGATAATGGCGGTATTTGCTATTGCTTTGACTGACGATATAGGGGGATCGGCGATATTGCAGTTGACGCTTATCGCGTTTGTACTCATTTATTCGTTAAAAAACGGATTTTCGGTACAGAAGATTGGTCTCAGGCGTACAAAGCCCTTGAATTATGTTTTCGGGATCCTGATCGGACTGATAACATTGTTTGTGAGCCTGCCTCTTGTTGACCTGTGGATAGAGCTTTTAGAGCTTATTGGGATTAACTTGCAGAATACCGAAATAGTTATTGGAAACGATTTCTTATCCGTTGCTGCAGCGTTTTTAGTCTTAGGTATCATGCCGGCATTCGGAGAAGAGTTCCTGATGAGAGGACTTGTGGTTCACGGGCTTGCGGAAAACTACGGAAAATGGAAAACCGTATTTATAAGCGCTGCATTGTTTGCGTTGCTTCACGGAAATCCCGTGCAGCTGATACATCCTTTCATAGTAGGGGCAATAATGGCGTATCTGGTGTTTGAAACGGGCAGTATTATTCCCGCCATGCTTTTGCACGGAGTGAATAATACGTTTACTCTGACGCTTTCTCTTGTGTCAGGGGATGAAGAAGATATTATTTTCGGCGAAGGAAGAGAATGGCTGTTATTTGCGATAGCTTTGGTGTTGACAGCGGGATTGCTTGTCGGGGTGTATTTTTATAATCGCGGAAAGGGCAGTACTGACGGTGCCCTTAGAGCAAGCGGCGGAGCAAAGGAAGGTTCTGGACAGGTGGATACGGATCACGGCTCCGAAGCCTCGATCTCAGACCTTGCGGACGATACGGGATCAATGAATGAAGAGGTGCCGCAGACTTATAATCAGAAAAGACTGGCTTTTTTGCTCGTTCAGCAGGAAAAGAACAGGATAATGCTGTCAAAAGGGGCTTTTCTGATAGCATTTGCACTGTGTGTGATGAGCTATATTATCATTCTGTTTGGGTTACAGTGACGGATGTATAAAATAAGGATAGTTGCAGTCGGAGGACTGAAGGAAGGATATCTCAGGGAAGGTGTTGAGGAATATACAAAGAGGATAAGTCCTTATGCAAGGCTTGTGATTGAGGAAGCGGCAGAGTCCCCGCTTACCGACGAGAGCGAAGCCGGAGTGAAGCGGGTGCTTGCACAGGAAAGTAAAGGAATATCGGCACGGCTGTCAGGGTATGTGATGGTTACGGACGTGGAAGGAAAAACGCTTACGAGTGAGGAGTTCAGTAAAGAGATAATAAAGGGATGTACGGAAAAAGGCGAAACGACTGTCGTGATAGGATCTTCTTACGGGCTTGACGAAACGATAAAAAAGGCGGCTGATGTAAGGGTGTCGTTCGGAAGGATGACAATGCCTCACAGATTAATGAGACTAGTGGTATGCGAGCAGGTGTACAGGGCTCTGACGATAAAAGCGGGAAAGACTTATCACAAATAGTATCGGAGTTTATATGGGAAAAAAAGGTAAGAAAGTGGTACTCAGGGATTACGGTAATTACCTGAGCAAAAACGAAGTGAAGGCTGAAAGGACGGAAAAGCCGTTGATGAATATAGTGGTATTTCTGTGTGTGGTGATATCATTTATATGTATGGTGGCGTTTCCGTTGGTGAAGGTGCTGGTATGGAGCAACGAGCTGGGCATATATCCTCAGAGCGGGTATACGTTTTCGCTGAATTATTTTGCCACGCTTTCTCTTGCAGGGACAGAAGGAAGCAGTATAGATATAGGGTCGGTGGAAGACTTCAAAGAAATACTTGAAGGCAATGTGATCTGGAGTCTGATAGTGGGCGACAATTCGGCAGAATTCAATAAGGCGATAGACAATCTTACGGCAGCGGTAATAGCGGGCATATGTGTGATGGTTGTAAGCGCGGCATTATTTGTGTGTTCTATGTTGGGGATAGTGGGAGCGAAGAAAACCGAACCTTTCGTGAAGTGGTTAAGTCTGGCGTTTTTTGCGGTGACGTGCGTGTATATGGTGTTTACGCAGGTCATAAGTGCCGAATCTGTTGTGGTAAACGCCGTAAACGTCAAAGTGATAAGTTCAGGCGGAAGCATAGCGATGAGCGTATTTGCACTGGGGGCGGCGGTCTCGGCCTGGGTCATACGCAGATAGGAAGAACGGAGAAGTAACATGTCTGAGATTTTGACTCCGCAGACTTTGTGGAAAGATTACGATGAAACCGACATTGAACTCAATGAAAGGACCGTGCATTCGTACGAAGAGGACGGCGTAAATTTCAGCGAGGTATATTATGACGGCGTAAGTGGAGAGAGGAACACGGCGCGTGTATTTGCCGTAACGGCGCACGTGAAGGATGAGCAGCCCGAAAAGCAGCCGGTGATGCTTCTTATCGACGGAGTGAACAGGAATACCGATAAGGAACTGATGCATTTCTGGGCGCGTCAGGGATACCTTGTGATACTGCCCGACTATTGCGGCGGAAACGGTATGCGAACCATATATCCCGAGGAGCTCAGGTATTGCAATTACGCCGAGGCGGGAAGACATTATACCCATGTCGACACTTCCGCTAAAGACACATGCTGGTATAACTGGGCATACTGCATGAGACGGACTTTAGCCTATGTGCAGAAGGTGTACGGCAGCAGTGAATTTTACGTTTACGGAAGGTATGAGGGAGTAAGACTGGCGATGATGCTTCTGGGGCTGGACAAAAGGATAAAGGCGGGAGCTTTGTTATTCGGGTGTCTGTGGGAGGACGTAGGAAAGGAGTATATCGCCGGCGAAAAAAGCGAAGGTTTCGACCTGAAGAGCAGACTTGAAATGGAAGAAGAGCAGGAAAGGCGTCTGGCGGGGATATCGCCGCAGACCTACGCCGCCATGATCGAGGTTCCAGTATATATAGTGCAGGGCACGAACGCGACAAACGCCGATATAATCAAGAATTACGAAGTATCTTTCAGAATGAAGAATTTATTCGGGAGCACCTTTGTATACCTGCCTCGCATGACGCAGGGTTACGGCAAAGACGTGGATGAGCTCATAGCGGTATGGTTTTCGTCGCCGCCGCCGGCAAGGCAGCCCGAAATAAAGGCGGAGGTCAAAAACGGATGTCTTCAGGCACATGTCGATCTGATGAGGATGGATAATGCCGAAAATGCGGAAATATACTTTTCGCGCGGGAACGCGCCGCAATACGTGCGCAACTGGATTAAGGCGAACGATGTGAAAATGCTCATAGACGACTGTTTTGTGCAGATCGAGGTGACAGATCTTGACGCTCCGGTATATATGTTTGCCAATGTCACTGCCGACGGACAGGTCTTTTCTTCAAGAATAATCAGCGTAGTGCCTTCAAGGATCGGGGTCAGCGTCACGTCAGAACCTACGAAGCTGATATATAAAGGCAAGTTCGGAGTAGCGGAATTCGTCCCGATGGATCCGACCAAGCCTCAGACTCCGGAGTTTGTGAGGAATAATCCCGTAGTTGCGGCTGCAGGGGCTTTTGACGTGATGGGGATCAAGGGAAGAGCGCTCGCCACCTTCGCTCTCAACGACGATAACGTCAGGATCAGTCCCGACAGCGCTTTGACATTTGACGTATGTTCTGCCGTTCAGCAGGAAATGAAAGTATATTATCTCACCGATTGGGGAAACGCTAACAGTAAAGGATATTCGGTTTCGGTATCTCTCGTCGGAGGAAAATTGTGGCAGAAAGTATCCATAACGCAGGAAGATTTCAAGAGTCTTTCGGGGACCTCGGCACAGAACAAGGAAACACAGAATAAAAAACTTCTTGCGTTTGTGGCGGAAGAAGAAATCATACTGAACAATATTTTGTTTACCTGAGGCATAAATGGACGATAAAAGTATATACGACGATAACGGGGTTCTTCGGGAAAAAGACGAAGAACAAATCAATAAAGACCCGGTACCCGAGTCTGAGATCACGGATGAAAAGGCAGCCGCATCGGAAGGCGAAAAGGAAAATGGACAGCAGCCGGGTACCGAGTGGGCAGGCGTCGCAGACGGGTTCACGGAAATGAGTGAAAGCGGAGCCGTCGAAGAGGTCCGGGATGAAAATATCGGGCACGCCGCGGACGCCTCGGGATCGGAAGCATGTCCGGCAAATGACGTCGCGTTTTCCGGGACAAAAGGCAAAAGCGTAACAAAAAAAAGAAGATCATACGGCGCTTTATGCTGGATCATTGTGGGGATTCTGGCGTTTTGTTGCGTAATGCTGATATACGGCATGATAGAATATTCCGATTCATACGTAGTATCGGGCAATTCCATGACCATAACCGTCACGGCGGGAGAGGGCGCGGATCAGACTACCGAATATTACGGCTATGTGAACGGCAGTTACGTTTACACCAAACAGGAGCAGGCAGGACGCGGAGATGTCGTGATCCTTTACCGCGATGGCAGCAATTACCTGATAAAAAGGATAATCGGACTCGCAGGCGACAGCATATGGCTTGAAGACGGTTATGTTTGGGTAAAGACCTCGGAGGGGGATAAATACGTCATAACCGAAGAGGAAGGCGCGGAGCTGAGCAGGATAGAGAAAAACAGAGAAGGAAATCTTGCCGGCACAAGCGAAGAGGATCCATTTATAGTGCCCGAAGGATGTATATATTATATGGGCGACAACAGAAACAACTCCACCGACAGCAGACAGACAGGTGCGGTGCCGGAGAACAGGATCATCAGTAAAGTGAAGGGATTCGTGCCGCAGTGGTATATATTTGTACTTGCGATACGCAATGCGGCGGATCTGAGCAATTTATGAGTAAAGAAAGAATTGGTAAAAAGGCAGCTTTAAACAAGCTGCCTTTTTTGTGGCTCGGTATGTAAACGGGCGAGAGCTGAAGGGGATAATAGTTGTCCGTATTGCCGGAGGATCGGCTTTAAAGATAAACAGTATAGGTGCAAGTCGGTAAATAATACCCGGAATATCGTAAATCGGATATTCCGGGGCGGTCGTACGGTCATGGACGAGATCAGCGGATTGCTTTCACAGATAAAATTTACGCCGGAATTCGTCCTGGATTTTTTTCCAGTTGAGTATGGATACGATCGCGGCTGATAACATTGCGTATGAAAAGACGGCAAAAGTCAGCCAGGACACGAAATGGTTGCCTGTTATCCACACTATGATTTGCGGCCACGCGGCAAGTATGGAAATGAGAAGCGTGGATGTGGAGTAGTACTTGTTTTCACGTTTGTCGGCGAAGGCCATGATCATGCAGGTGATGTGCAGACCGAGGAGTATCGTGGGACACACATATGAAATGCTTATCCCGATATACGAAAAGTCATGACCCGAGTTGAGTGCGTGAATAAGGTCATACAACAAAGCGGCGACAGGCAGGATAAAAGCGAAGAGAGTAAGCTGAGAGTAAAATCTTCTGTGGCGGTAAAGCGATTCGAGGATACAAAAAAACACGACCGCCCCCGATACGGCAACATATGCCGACCAAAGAGATTCGGGTGTGGCGAAAATATTCACGAATACGCATATGATCACACAAACGAAAATGATAAGAAGAGATTTTTTTCTCAGGAAATTATGGTAGGCGTCTCCTCTGAGCTTCAGAGGTGGGTAACTCACAGCCGGCTGAATATCGTTGAGGTAGAATTCGCCGCCTTCGGGTGCATTTTCGGGATGACTGCCGCAGAGAGGACAATGAGACAGTTTTTCATTCAGGTATACTTTACATTCTTTACAGTATTTCATAACAGTCGGTCAACGGAAACAGATCCGTTATTTTTATTTTTCGGGGTCGAAGTTTGCATCGATAGCGATATGGGCGCCTAATTCCGAAAGTTTTGAAAAGAAGAAGCGTTCCACATCGTTTTCGGAAGAAGTTTTGGTAAAAGTCATGGTAAGAATGTTGTTAAAGGTAACGCAGGTGAGGTCGATACTTTCATGGATCTGAGGGCCCAGTGAAAATTCATATCTGAGGACATGCTTTTTGAAATAATCCGGGGCGGAGACTCTGCCCAGGTTGGAAAGGGTAGAGGTTCGCACATTATCGCCGTATTTCAGATTGAGAAGTTTGAGAGCAAGTCTTTTGACGGGGAGGGGAGCGATCTTGATAAGGAAAAAATGTTGCCCCCATACGTTGTAGCCTACCAGCTTGTCAAAAAATTCTCTGTTGTACTGAGCCCTGAACTGATCTTTGCATTCCGAAATGATCTTTTCGAGAGTATCTCCTCCTCTGTGGGCAATCGACATCATGGACACGAAATTTCTGAGAGTTTTTGAAGGATAAAGCTTTCTGAGGTTTACGGGCACGCTTATTACTATGGATTTTTTCCCTTTTTTTCCGTAAAGTTTCATAGCTTCGGCAAAAGAAAGGATATAGATCGCTGTAAGCAGTTCGCCGACCGTGGCGTTGTAGAGCTTGGCGATGCGGTTTATTTCGTCTGCCTTGGCAGTCCCCTTGACCAGAATGAGTGCGGTAGCGGGTAGACGGCGCATTTTGTAGTTATAAGCTTGCGGACTGTCGTTTCCTCCCTTCACGCTTTTGTCGAAGGAAGTCTGAAAACTGTCGATCAATTCTTCTGCGCGCGGTCTGTCACGGGTATCGAGGCAATTTTCATTGTCTTCCTCACCCTTTCCGGAAAGGCGCAGATAAGCAGCCACAAGAGAATTGAGAAACGTTATCCCGCCAGTGCCGTCGGTAGCGGAGTGAAAAAACTCGACGGAGATTTCGTGCGAGTAGTAGGTGACCCTGATAAGAGGGTGACGTGAATCCACCGGTATTTTTCTGCACGGAAAATCGTGCTGACATTCGATTGTAAGCGGTTTGCCTGAGGGCTCGAGATAATACCAGAAAAGCCCCCTTTTGACAGCCGAAGTCATTGAAGGGAAACGCGGGATAAGTTCATTCAGCGCCTGCTGCAGCACTATCGGATCCACCGGGTCTTTCATGAGTACGCTCAGCCTGAACATATTACTGATATCGGCATTTTCCGCTGCAGGAAAGATAAGAGCGGCGTTGTCGAGATTGAGCCAGGAGTCCGGCCTGCGCTGATTTTTCGCAAGCATACTTATTTTCTGAGCCGTTGTGGGTTCTGTATTGAGTTTTTTGTTCAGCTTCGCTGCGACGGCCTGTCTTTTTTCTTCTTTTTTCAGCCGCCGTTTTTCTTTTTTATAAGCTTTGAGCCGTACCTTTGCGACAGATCTGCGTTTTTTTGCTTCCATCAGCTTCAGAGTACGTTCTTTTTTATCGGAAGCTTTTTTTACGTTATTTTCGTTTTGTTTTTTTTCTGCCATAATTTTATACGTGACCAACGCCGTGTCATACTGTGCATGACCGCATGTAAACTCCGTGCGTTGTCATAATGAATGTATAGTCAGTTGTTTCCGAGATTTTCCTTTAAATAGGGCAGCAATACCTGCGTTACCGCAGCATAGCCTGTTGCGTTCAGATGCAGCCCTTCGGGAGTGTATTTTCTGATCAGATTGCCGTCTTTATCGGCAAGGTGAGAGTAGACGTCGATATACTGTATTCCGCGTTGCCTGCAGCCCTCTTCCAGAAGAGAGTTGGTTTCGGTAATTTTGCCGTTCACCGCTCCCTTGCAGACAAAAGGCGAAAATAAAAGCGCCTTCCGGTTTACGGGATATAGGGATATCACATACACCCTGACTCCCTTTCCGGTAAAGGCTTCCGCTATGGAGAAAATGCGGGACGCAACGTTTACGGGCTTTTCTCGGGGTCCGGTGATAAAGTCATTGATCCCTATTTGAAGAAAAAGCACTTCCGGCTCAAGCGTGAATACATCGTCGATACGACGGATCACGTCGGAGGACGTTTCGCCGGCGATACCTCTGTTGCAGAGGGAGAAATCGGGAAAGAAGTCCTGAAGCGGATAGAAATCGGTAAGACTGTCTCCCAGAAATACGATTTTTCTTTTTCCGGAGAAATTGTTCATGATTCTGTGCTCCATTACCTTGTCCGCCATAAAACGCCGGTAATATTTAAAGATTATTATTGCCGAAATCGCAATAATTATCATGGTGCCTGAGAAGGCGGTCAGAATTATTTCAAGAGGCCGCATGTAAGCTCCGATGCCGTGAGGCAGAGATGGATTGAGAATAAGCGAAAAAATACCGAAGTCCGAACTCCGACGATAAATGATGCGTATTCTGTCCGATATTATAACACATCCGCCGCGATAAGACAACTTCTGAAAAGGCGTTTTGCATAAGCTCTGAGGAGCCCGGACTGTCGTGCAATGGAAGATAAGTTTAAAGCTATTAAGTTTTAGGTTTAATATAATAAATCGACGCAAGATCGCGGAAAAACCACAAACCGACAATAAAAAACAAATATATCAGAAAAAAGTAACAAAAGAACAAAAACAGAAGCAAAAAAAAGAAAAAATCGCAATTTGACGACGAAGCTCAAAAAAAGGCGGACAAAGTTTAATAATACTAATTTAAATGTTTGACAAGATTAAATGTATCTGTTAAAATAGCAAATACTGTTGAATGATCTGGGGGGAGAAGATATCGGGGGAAACTTCGAGGAGGCTTTATATGGATATAGGAGGAAACATCAAGAAGCTGAGGCTTCAGCGCGGGTTGACGCAGGAGGAGCTGGCAGAGAGGTGTGAGCTGACGAAGGGGTATATATCGCAGCTTGAGAATGATCTTGCGTCGCCGTCGATAGCGACGCTGGTGGATATACTGAGTATACTCGGAGTGACGCCTGCCTCATTTTTTTCGGAGGAGAAGGAGGAGAAGGTGGTATACACGCCGCAGGATTATTTTATATCCGAGGCGGAGGGAGTAGAGAAGGTATGGATAATTCCCAATTCGCAGGATCACGAGATGGAGCCGGTGATACTGATACTCAACGAAGGGGCGACCGGAGGAGTCAGGGTGCCGTTTGAAGGAGAGGAGATAGGGTATGTGCTGGAGGGGCGCGTAAGGATAGAGACGGATAAAGGAGTATACAAAGCGCGCAGAGGCGAGAGTTTTTATATAAACGGAAAAAGGCAGCACGAGATAGTCAACATACACAAAGGAAGGTCGAAGATACTTTGGATAACGACCCCATCTAATTTTTAGGAGAAAGGGAAATGGTCTTTACGGAAAAAACCAATAAGATAATAGAGCTGAAAAACGTAAGCAAGAGTTACGACGGCAAGCCGGTGGTAAAGAATGTAAGTTTTTCGATAAAGAAGGGGGAGTTCATAACATTTCTCGGACCTTCGGGGTGCGGAAAGACGACGACGCTGAGGATGATAGCGGGATTTGAGAAGCCGAGCGAGGGGAGGGTATACTTCAACGGCGAAGATATAACCGATTTACCGCCTCATTTAAGGAATGTAAACACGGTATTTCAGCGTTACGCGTTGTTTCCTCATTTGAATGTATTCAATAATGTGGCGTTTGGGCTGAAGCTTAAGGTGATACCGGACGGGACATATTATGTGGACAAGAAGGGAGACAAATATGAAAACATGCGCAAGATGACGAAAGCCGAGATAAAGGAGAAGGTGGAGAGGGCTCTTGCGATGGTGGATCTTGAGGATTACGGACACAGAAACGTCAATTCTTTATCCGGCGGGCAGATGCAGAGGGTAGCGATAGCGCGAGCGCTTGTAAACGAGCCGGACGTATTGTTGCTGGACGAGCCGTTGGGTGCGTTGGATCTGAAGATGCGCAAGGACATGCAGATAGAGCTGATGAATATGCACAAGAAACTGGGGATAACGTTTGTGTATGTCACGCACGATCAGGAGGAGGCGCTCACGATGTCGGACACGATAATAGTGATGCGCGACGGGGTCATACAGCAGATAGCTACGCCTCAGAAGGTGTACGATGAGCCGGCGAATGCGTTTGTTGCCGACTTTATCGGAGAGAGCAACATATTCAGCGGGATAATGCGCAAGGATTTTCTGGTGGAATTTTGCGGGCAGCAATTCGAGTGTGTGGACAAGGGTTTCAAGTACAATGAACCGATAGACGTGATAATACGTCCGGAGGACATATACATCATGAAAGAGGACAACAGTGCGGTCATGATGAGGGCAGAGGTGCAAAGCTGTGTATTCAAGGGCGATCATTATCAGACGACCGCGCTTATATACGATGAAGACAGAAGCGAAATATTGATACACGATAATGTAGAGTGTACGGTAGGAGAGGATATAGGTTTATATATAAAGCCTTTTGATCTTCATATAATGCACAAGAGCCGGATAATAAACGTCATCGAAACAGAGATGTGGGATAATAACGTGGTGGAGATATGCGGCGGAAAGTTTCCGTGCAATTACGACAAGCCATCAGGTACGAAGGTGAAGGTCAGCATAGATTTTGACGATGTGGAGTTGTTTGACGATGAAGAGGACGGAATAATCGGAGGCGAGATAGTAGGGTCGATATACAAGGGCAGTTATTATCAGTATATAGTGCGCACGGATACTTATTATGATTTCTTCGTCGATTCCGAAGACGACTGGCTCAAAGGAGACAGAGTAGGGATTTCGGTAAAACCCGAGAAGATAATCATTGAGCCTGTCGGCGAGGAGGAGGCGGCGGAGTGAAGAAGAGGAAAGGGCTGAATATAAAGAGGAAGGTTTTTGCATATCCTTACGTATTGTTCATGCTAGTGTTCGTGCTGCTGCCGCTGATACTAATGCTCCAGAAGGCTTTTGTGAACGAAAACGGGCTGACATTGGAATATTTCGAAGAGTTTTTCACTCAGTCGCAGAATGTAACGGTGCTGTTAAATTCTGTGGTGATGGGGTTGGTAGTGACCCTGCTGTGTTTGCTCATAGGGTATCCGGCGGCATACTTTCTGAGCAAGTATTTCAAGGATTCGATACTCGTGATACTGTTTGCGTTGCCGATGTGGGTGAATTTTCTGATCCGTACATTGTCCATGCAGGCAATATTCATTGCTCTTGACGTTACTCTCGGCACAGAAACGCTCCTTATCGGCCTTATATACAATTTTCTGCCATTTATGATACTTCCGCTGCATACGTCGATAAGCGGAATAGACAAAAGCTATATAGAAGCGGCGCAGGATCTCGGGGCGGACGGATTTACGGTATTTACAAAAACGATACTTCCGTTGTCTGTGCCGGGCATAATAAGCGGGATAACAATGGTATTTATTCCGACAATATCCACGTTTGCGATAAGCGAGTTTTTAGCCGGAGGGTCGATGTATTTGTTCGGAGACTCGATAAACAGCAAGGTGATGAACAATCTGTACGGAATAGCGAGTGCGATGTCGCTTATCATGATGATATTCGTGATAATATCCAACGTACTGATGAACAGGAAAGGAAACAAAGAAACGGAGGCGAAGAATTTATGGTAAAGAAAAGTTTTTCGGTATTTTACCTTATATTGGTCCTTATGTTTCTGTATCTGCCGATATTGTTTATAATAGTGTTCTCGTTTTCCGGGAACAACAATTTTGTTTTCAATGGATTCACGTTTGATTCATATATAGAGATCTTCACGAGTGAGAAGTCGGCGGGACTGATGAGTGCTTTGATAAACACGCTGATCATAGCGTCGGCGGCATCGGTGATATCCACGATACTCGGGGCATTTGCCGCGGTGGGGATATTTTATATGGGCAAGAGGAGCCAGAAGATAGTTATGGGAGTAAATCAGCTGCCTGTTATAAACTCGGAAGTGGTCATGGCTGTGGCTTTGCTGATACTTTTCAATACGCTCGGCTTTCCGACGGATAAAACCGGCGGATTTATCAGACTGATAATAGGACATATCTCTTTCTGTACGCCGTATGTGGTGCTTTCTGTCATGCCGAAGCTGAATCAGATGGATCCGAATATTTACGAGGCCGCCCTCGATTTGGGAGCGACGCCGATGCAGGCGATGAGAAAGGTTATACTGCCTACCGTTATGCCGGGCGTGGTAAGCGGTTTTGTGATGGCTTTTACTCTGTCGATGGATGACTTCATAATAACTCAGATGAACAAGGGGACGTCGGGAGTGGAAACGCTTTCTACCTATATTTACGGAGACGCGCGCGTAGGCGGACTGGAGCCTTTTTGGTTTGCGGTGTTTTCGATAATATTCGTAGTGGTGCTCACGATAGTGCTTGCCGTCAATCTGAAGAATTCGAAGGAAAGGAAAGCGGCTTAAAAACAAGATTACAACGGGATGCTCCAAAACAAATACAAGGAGGCGGGGTCCCGCTGCATAAAAACAAAAGGAAGGAATAGAAAATGAAAAGATCGTTATTGTTAGCTGTTCTTATTGTCACGGTGCTTGCTGCAGTGACAATGATGGCTGCCGGATGTGAAAAGACGGACGAAATGCTTTATGTAATGAATTGGTACGAGTATATCGACGAAGACCTTTTAGGGGAATTTGAAGAGTACTACTACGAAAAGACCGGTAAAACGATATCGGTGGTTTACATCACTCAGGATACCAATGAGATCATGATCACTCAGACCATAAATGCGGATTCGGCGGCAAGCGGAGGGAAGATGAATCTTGATTTGGTATGCCCGTCGGAATACGCGATACAAAAGCTTCTGACTCTCGATCTTATACAACCGCTCGGAGAAAAGAAGGAAGAGCTTTGGAACGGCATTCAGCCTTTGTTTACGACAGAAATACAGAAAACTTTCAGCGACCTGGAAATAAACGGTCAGAGAGTGGATCTTACTGATTATTTCGTACCATATATGATGGGAACGCTCGGTATAATGTATAATACCGACAAAGTTACGGAAAAGGATCTCGAAGAAGGCTGGGGACTTTTGTGGAACAGCGGCAATAATCCCGAGCTCAAGGGAAAGATATATATGAAGGACTCTATCCGCGACGCATACGTGGCAGCAGTGATGAGGCTCAAGGAAACGGGAGAGCTGCCTGTCGGATACGAAAACATGACTGCACAGCAATTGATAAATAATTCTGACGATCAGCTTATAGCGGCAGTCGAAGAGGTGCTGAAGGCTCAGAAAGAGCAGGTAATGGGATACAGCGTAGATTTTGACAAGGACGAGATGAAGGCAGGCAGAGCATACGTGGATCTTGCATGGTCGGGAGACGCGGCGTACACCATAGAGGAAGCTGCGGAAGAAGGAGTCAATCTTGATTATTTTGTTCCCGAAAGCGGGTCAAACATTTGGTTTGACGGCTGGGTGGTAACAAAGAAGGCACAGAATCCCGAAGCGGCGATAATGTTTGTGGAGTATCTGAATCAGCCTGTGAACGCGGTAAGAAACATGATGGCTATAGGATATTCATCGGCAGTCGATCCCGAGATACTGAGAGCCGACGAGGAAGCAATGGAAGTGCTTGCGGAAAACGAATACGATGAAGAGGAGTTTTTCTCTAATCAGGTAATGTATTATACCGGAACCGCCGACCTTGGAGTAATGAAGGATTTCGGCAATAAGGAAAGCAGTCTGGTAAATATGTGGGAGCGCGTCAAAGCACAGGATAACGATCCCACGGTGCTTATTTTCATAATAGTCATAGTAGTTGTAGCGGTATTGGTTGCCGTAGCACTGATTATAGTGTTCAAGAACAAGAAATCCACTAGAAGGAAGGTAAACTGAATCCTTTTTTGTACAGAAAACCGGCGGCGGCAATATAAAAGCCGCTGCCGTAAAATGCGGAACGATACGGAAAGCTGCTGCAGAATGAAGCGGTACGCAAATGAGATCCCGGTAAACTGAAAGCCGGACGTGCGATATACTTTTTACGGAACTCAAAAGTATATGAAACACTTTTCCCGCATATTATCGTCATACGCGCGATCATACGGAGGGACTGACGCTTCGGCAGGAAAAGAGCGCCGTATATATTTTACGGGACTCAAGCCGTAACAGAAAAGCGCATATATTAAGGTTTTACCGGCACATTCCGGAAAACATCGGATTTAAATTTATAAAACTGAATAAATCAATGGCGCAAGCAAAACCACGCTTTTGCGCCGGCGTACCGCATTTGTTGCTACAGCAACCTCGGCAGTGTGAATTGCCCGACTGTATAATATGAGAGCATAAATAAGGTTGCGGCAAGAGCGGCAGAGCCGCTTAGAATCTTAAGATTTTGCCGTTGTCACCAAGCGGAAAAATTTACGGGAGAAAACAAGGAAACATAATGATCGAATAAGATTTTTGTCGGGAAGAAGGAAAAACGATACGGGAATACCCGATTACATAATGGATTCCTCTGAAGGGCAATGTTGCCCGCCATTCAGGAATACTTTTCACAGAAGAAGGACAACGCGAATTTGAAGAATGGCGGGAGCAGAGAAATTCATAATTAATATCAAAACTTCATACTTGTTATCTTTAAAATGTACAGGGATAACCGTTAAATGTGTACGGTATAGTAAAACCGCCGAGTGAGCGGTATATAAGCAGATTTACAACCGGTCAAAAGGTCAGGTCGAAGAAATCATGAATAACGGCAAAGCGGATGGCGCTTAACGCGAAGCACCATCCGCTTTTAAGTTTTTTGAGCCATGATTATTCTATTGCTTTTACATAATCGATAATCGTCATATCGTCTTTAATATATTTTTCCACACCCGTCCGCTTGTATCCGAGTTTTTCATACAGGTGACAATTGCCGGCTTCTTGTTTTATTGTATCCAACTTCCACATTTTAACAAGCGGATAAATCTGCTCTATCTCGGCAAGCGCACGCTGCGCAATTCCTCTGTTTTGAAATTCGGGAAGAACGGCAAGTGCCGCAACTTTACAAACATTATCTTTATTAACTATTCTCACACACCCGACAAAGGTATTTCCCTCACAAAATAAATAACCGTCCATGTCCGAACGCGTGTATTTTGTAAGAATTGTTTGCTTGTTTTCGCAATATGGGTTAGTTTCAATGTCAGCGTATTTTTCAAACAAAGGCAAAAACGCTTTTTTCTGAATTTCATATACAATGTTGAGATATTTGTCTTCAAAAGGTACTATTTTTAATTGTTTTATCGCCATACAAACCTTTTAATCCTATAATTTTTTGTTTGCAATGTCTTCGCCTATGCGAGTAACTTCGGCTATTACTTGAGCATTCTTTTCGTACAGATCGGATAAATTGTCCGTCTGCAATACCGATATTTTCTTGACTGTTTCAATTCCGAGATGTCCGAAGTAGTGATCTATCGAGTTGAGTATAAGCTCGTTTTCAGCCTGACGCGTGCCTGCCCTCACTGCGACAGCTATGCCCTTTATTCCGTCCTTTGGTTTTATAATTCTTTTCGGGTTTGTATCGCCGTAAGGGGTTGTGCGGTCGAAAAGTGCTTTAAGCTGAGCAGGGACGCCCGCCCAATATGAAGGCGCAGCCATAAATACATAATCCGAAGTCATTATATGGCTTATTACCGTCTGTACATCATCATGCGTTACGCACTCGCCCGTTTGATAACAGTTTTTACAGCCTTTGCAAAAATGTAAATCTATATCGCCTACGCAATACTTTCTGATTTGCGCTCTGCCTCGCAAACCATTGATAAAAGCATCGGCAAGACAGGCGCAACTGCCGTTATTCCTCGCGCTGCCGACTATACAAGTAACTTTAATCATTTTCTATTCCCTGAATAAATTTTTACAATTATAATGGAAGATCGGTAAATTGTCAATATAGCCCTGCTTTTTGCGGCAGCTACCGTGATCTTCACCCTCAGAGCGATCTCCTGGATGGAGTGTCAGCCCGAATCCCCTTACTTAAAATATAAAAAAATCCATAAGTAGCGAACTGACGGAACGGTAATTTTTGCGCCTTGCACCAACTGCTTCAGCATTGCTTATATAAAGAGAAAATCCGAACCATTCGCCGGCTATCGGCAAATAATTCGGATTATACCTCTTTGGCGAACCGTAAGGGATTCGAACCCCTGACCTTTGCGTCCGTAGCGCAACGCTCTATCCAGCTGAGCTAACGGTCCTTTTGCCCGTATCGGAAAAACTTCCGAAAAGCTTGATTCCAATTGCACAGAAAAGTATATGCCATTTCGGATTTTTTGTCAAGGGAAAAGTGAGCGTTTTAATGTATTTGCGAAAATATATTCTTTGCAATGTCCCTTTTCCGGAGAGGATTTTACAGCCTGACGAACGGCATATTGCAAACGACGATTTGCATGTGTGTTTTTTTTGCGATTTTTATCTGTTGAAGTACCGGACAATTACCATATTTTGTATATTAAAATATTTTTACGCAATTGCATTGTTGACAATAAGAACATATGTGCTATAATAATTCTGCCGTCCGGATGAGATCCGGATGAGTATTTATCAAGGAGAAAAAATTGTTTTGGGAAAGTTGCATTTATGTTACATAATACTTCTGACAGGTAAAAAGATGACTGCAAAAAGTATTGCAAGTGAGCTTGAGGTATCGGTGAGGAGCGTATACAGATACATGGAGCAACTTGCGATGTACAAGGTGCCGGTCACGGCTGCAAAGGGGAGGCGTGGAGGGTATTATATACCGAGCAAGTATATATATCGTACCGAATGTTTCACATTAAGTGAGCTGCAAAGCATGCTGAGGTATTTTCAGGGCAAAAGCATAACCGACACCGAAAAGAAACTGCTTATAGCAAAGCTTGAGTTATTTTGTACGCAGAAGGAGTGCTGAGAGGCAGGATGACCGATCAGGTTACTGAAAGAAGGGGAAAGGCGCATTTTGACGATCGCATCGGATAGAGGTAGCCTTTAAGGAGCATCAGTACCGAGTTATTGTCGGAGGAGGGGCAGAGAGGGAGTGACTGATCGATGGGAGTAAAGTCTGTAGAGAAGGCTGTCTGAGAGGTATCGGGCAAAGCGGAGCAGATATCTTTGAGATTGCCGCAGTATTTGCCGTAAACGGCGGAAAGCCGCAGAAGGGAATCGTTTGTACGTGTGATGACGGCGGTTTCGTCGTTATTGCCCAGGTAGAAAGAGAACTGTCCTGAGCGGAGGTGGAAGAGGACAAGACCGAAGTTATTTTTCATTTTGAGGAGGGAATAGGGATTTCCTGCTGAGTAGGCGTGTCGGAGGGCTTCGAGATCGGAGGGTGAGTTGATATCCGCGAGTCTGAAAGCAGGTTTCAGGTGAGAGACAGGAATATTCCGGGTATGGAATTCGGAGCCGGGGACAAACCCGAATTTTTTATAGTACCCGACGCATTCGGCGTTAGAGAAGAGGAAAGTGCCGTCGAGGTTTTTGGTTTTTTCGAGTGCGGTATGCATGAGAAAGGAATTAAGTCCGATATTTCTGTAGTCGGGGTGAGACATTACCGTTCCTATCTGAGCAAATAATTTTTTCTCGCCGCGGAAATCGAATTCGAGAATGCTGAAAGAGACGTTTGAAACCGGCAGATCGTTATCGGTAAGCAGCAAGGGGACATATTTTTCGGTATCTAAGCCGGTGTCGTACCATTTTTGCAAATGCAGGCCGAACACTTTCTCGGCGAGATAAAAGAAAGCGTTACGGGAGGCGGGCTGAGAAAGGGCGTTATCATAGAGTGAAAACATTTTTCCGTGAATACATACCTGATTTGACATATCCAGTTACTCCTTTCCGATAATGATATAATTTTAACACACAGACGGGAAAAAAGCAATCAACGGAAAAAATACTTTCAAAATATTTTTAAAAAACACGAAAAAAGAAAAAATATTTTGAAAACAACTTTATAAAAATAAAAAACAGCCTGTTCCATGAAGAAAAGCGTCCTTTGAGGGACGCTTTTTTGTTGTGGGGAGGATCAGTTTTCGGGTTTTTCGTGGGGTGCGGAAAGGAGCAGTCCCGAGTCGATGAAAAAAGCGGAGTTCTGATTTATACGGGCGTAAGCCTGAGCGGCGCGGATGGGAACAGGGGAAGAAACGGACTTTGTCGACGGATTGAATTTACTTTGGAAGATGTAGTCATTGTTGAGAGTGTAGAAATAGAGCAGCTGTTCTGAGGGGGAGTAATATGAAGAGGTAAGGTTTTTTGCTCCGAGCGAAACGGGAGCCGAGAGCGCGGAAGACGATGGGGTCATAGATAGTTCGAAGATTTCGTCAGCGCCCGAGGATTCGACGACGAGGACACAGTCGTTGCCGAAGCAGGCGGCGTTTAAGGCAATGAGAGCTCTCAGGCCGGTTCCGGAAACGGCAAATTCCGAAGACAGAACCGGGGCTGTTGCATAAGAGATGTTTTTAGCGTACAGTTTGCCCTGACGAAGATAGATGATATGAGTGATGTTGTTTTTCTGAGCGATGGTGAAGTCGACGACGTCGTCTGCGACTTTGAATTCATTGTAATCCGAGGTATCGGAGATCATCAGGGCGTTGTTTTCGTGAATGCGAGCGAGGATAAGATTTTCGCCGATGTAGGAGAGGAGGGCTTTTTTATTTTGGGAGATGGTTTTTTCTTTGGACAGGGGCAGGGAGTAAACGGACAATGTCCCGTCAGTTACTGCGGCGAGGCGCATTTTATCGTTCGAGCCCGTAAGCTGAAGCAGGTTGTACGAATAAAGTTTCCTGACCCCGACGCCTGTTACTGTTACCGAAACGCTTCCCAGTGTGACGTTTCCCGTAGCGAAAACAGAGAGTGTGCCGCCAGAGAGGATGTTTTTTCTGAAGGAGACGTTACGGATTTCGGAGGGTGCCAGAAGCAGGTTCAAGGTATAGAGGGCAGTGTCGCCGAGGTAAACGTAGAGAACGGAATCGGTTTGGGTGAGGGAAGAGATCTCCAGATCGACGGACAGTTCACCGCCCTCAGGAGCTATGAAAGGACAGTAGACGGAGGGTTCCGAGGAAGACGGGGTATAGAAGGAAACGGTTGAAGACGGGGTGAGAGAATCTTTTTCTTCTTTGTTTAACCGTCTTTGGATTTCGCGTAATTCTTCAATTAAGGAAGATAGTTTCATGGTGACTCCTTTTAAATCAAAAGCGTTCTGAAGGGGCTCAGGACGGGAGACAAAGTAAAGTCAGCCCAGCGGTGTATATTGTATGCGGACCCAGTTGACTTTATTTTCGTGTTCGAGGCGTATTGAAAATGAAAAGGTAAAATCTTTTCCGGTGATATCGACGGGTATTTTTGCCATATTGCCCGAAGGGATCACAGTAAAGGTCCGGCAGTAGTTTTCCTTGCTTATGGTGACCGAAACGGGACAGTTGCATCTTAAAGAGAGGCTGTGGATACGGACCTGCTTGGAGGAAAAGATCACGGGAGAAGTCCAGACGCCCGAAACGGGTGCTTTGGCAAAGCTGTTTGTCGGAGAAAGGGCGAGCAGGTTGTTGGAGAG
>ENA-OZZC01000101-OZZC01000101.1-human-gut-metagenome-genome-assembly--contig:-NODE-101-length-24474-cov-7.919161_pt1 | contig 24474 bp, 21 predicted proteins | sample MGYA00244933_ERZ654138 | MGnify/ENA primary metagenome ERZ654138 (study PRJEB26926, sample SAMN06165192) | human gut metagenome | biome: ENVO:00009003; feature: ENVO:2100002; material: ENVO:00002003...
CGTCGGCGATAAGGTCTTTCACTCCGGTAGCGGTTATTTTTACGGGCACTCCCGCTTCGCCGTAAGGATACACGAAAGCAAGGCTTTCCTTCGCCTTACCGAGTGCAACGGGATCGGGCAGCCCGAAAACGATCTCCCTCTTCTTCTCATCGGGGACTTCGTTTAAGGAAACATGCCTCTTTATGCCCTGCCACTTTTCTTCTTTCAGAACCGGCGCAAGCCAGTCCGCAAAACAAGAAGCCCTCGGCACAGGATTACACAAATCCCTTTCCTCTTCCGAACATGTTATTATAAGCATATCTTTGGCACGCGTCAGAGCTACGTACAAAAGCCGCAATTCCTCCTCCGCGGTAAAATACTCAAAGTTATCCCTACAGAGAAAATATTTCAGCGTGGTGAGCACGCTCTTGTCTTCCTCTCTGTAGTACTTCATAGCCAATCCGGTCTCTTTATCGCATATCACGTTTCCGTCGTACGCCTTATTGAAACGCGCTTCGGCAGACATAAGGATCACGACGGGAAACTCCAGTCCCTTGGCTGCGTGGATCGTCATAAGCTTGACGCTGTCGCCCTCGGAAAAAGCATCCACATTCCCCTTCATCTCGCCTTCCTCGAGATACTTCAGAAAAACACCGAGATCACGGCATTCGGGCTTATCGGTCAGCTCTATAAGGAAGCAGTCCAGAAGAGCACATCTGTTGATACCGTCCGGCAGGGTAAGGAGATAGCCTCTGTAGTCGGTCTGAAGCACAAGACGGGAAATGAGTCTGTCTGCGGGCATCGAGTACGCCGCAAGCCTGTATTCCTCCGCAAAACCGAGAAATTTCCGCACTTTGGGATCTTCGCTTCCGGCAAGCGCCTGATACAGAGGCATGTTTCCTCCCGCCCTTAAACGTATGTCGCAAAGCTCATCGGGAGTGAACCCTCCGAAAAAACCGCTCAGTGCCGCGTAAAGATGCACATCGTCAAACGGGTTGTCGAGTATTTTAAGAAAGCTTATAAGCGTACGTATTTCAATTCCGCCCCAAAGATCGCGGCTGTAGCAGACAGAAACGGGTATCCCCGCCGCTCTCAGTCCCGCAAATAATTCCGGCAGGTCTTTTTTTGTGCGCGCAAGTACAGCTATACTTCCGGGCGTCACGATGCTTTCCTTTCCGTCGGAGGTAATCGCGGTCCCCAGTATTCCGGCTATTTCCGAAACGATCACCTTCACAGCGGAAGTTTTGTCGTCGATGCCGATCACAGATACCGGCGGCAAAGCCCCGACAGACTCACGCAATCCCGATAGCACCGATTCCCCGGAATACCCGCTCCCTCCGAATTCCTCCGACATACATTCACTGAACAGGTCGTTTACAAACTCGAGTATTTTTTTGTGGCTCCTGAAATTCACCGTAAGAGGGAAGATCTCGGTTGAGGGGTCGTTCCTGCGTTTAAGGAAATTCCTCGGATCGCTCATTCTGAAGCCGTAAATGCTTTGTTTTACGTCGCCCACCAAAAAAAGTGAGCCGTAGTCGCCGAGTCGGGAGATGATCTGTTCCTGTACGTCATTTACATCCTGATACTCATCCACAAAAACATATTTATATCTGTTTCTGATCTGTTCGGAGGCGGAGGATTCATTGAGTATCTTCAATGCGAGAGATTCCAGGTCGGAAAACTCGAGCATTCCTCTGCCGTACTTGAAATCCCGAAGTTCGGCAGCATATTTTTCATAAACTTCCGTAAGCTTATCGAGAAGAGGAAAGGTTTTACTGTCACGCGAAAGAAGCTCCTCCGCGTCGGACTCGTCTTCAAAAACCGAATATTTCCGCAAAAGCTCCAGCCAGTTCTTTTTAAGAAGCTTGAGTTTCTCCTGGATTTCCGCCGCAACAGGATTTCCTTTTTCCGCCTTTAAAAGTCTTGGGATCGGAAGCGCCTTAACGGCTGCCGCCGCCCTCGCCACGCTTTCGGGAAACTCACCCTCCGTCTGCGCCGATATTATCAGCATATTCAGGTACTCAACCTGCGAAGGCAGAGCGTTTTCCCTCAGCTTCTGAGCCTTTTCCCTGAAATAACGGCCGTACATATTCAGTCTTTTTTCTGTTTTGTCCGTTTTGCTTTTTTCGAAGGAAAGCTTTGCGCATTCGCCGAAAGAAACAATGTTCCCCGCAAACTCCCCCACGCTGATCATTTCTTTGACAAGAGCGTCGTGGGTACGCCCCCCGAATATCTCTGTCAGACGCCTGAAAAGCTGATCTCCGCTGCGGTAGTACCTTTCAAAGACTTTCCCCGCGATCTCTTTTTTCAGAGTGTTTGCCTGAGAAGGCTCCATGATCGTAAAAGAAGGATCTATATCCGCCACGTAAAAATACGTTCTTATAAGTTCGCTGCAAAAAGAATGTATGGTACCTATTGAAGCGGTATCGAATAAAGCAAGTTTCCCGCATACGGCGACGTCTGTTTCGGCGAGTTCGCTGAGCTTGTCGAAAAGCCTTTCTTTCATTTCAACTGCGGCGGCTTTGGTGAAAGTCACGACGAGGATCTCATTCAGTTCCGCTTTTCCTTCCCTGATCAATCTGACTATCCTGTCCGTCATGACTCCCGTCTTTCCCGTTCCTGCAGAGGCGGACACCAGCATACGCGGATGATCCGAGTAAATGATCTTTTCCTGCTGAAGGGTAGGTTTATAACTCACGTTCGCTCCTCCCTGCCCTTACGGCTTCGGAAATATCCTCGGCAGAGGCCTTCTTTCTCTCGGACGGAAGAGGAATGGTATCTCCGGCTTCGCATATGGATCTGAAATCACAGTATCTGCACTCATCCTTAAGAGGTCTGACGGCTATATTACCTTCTATAAACTGTTCGGTTGCTTTTTTCATCATCATAGACGTATAGTCCATCATATCTTTCATAAGTTCTTTATCCGCAAGTCCCGAAAAATTGGAGGGGGGCTTTCCCGATGAAGTGAGTCTGAACCCCAGCCTGCGGCTTTCGCCCGACGCAAACATTTCCGTATCCACAGCACTGAGGATGCTTTCTTCGTCAAGAGTCTGTCCGACAAGCCTGAATTTGCTCTCCTCTTTTTTTGACGCGTAGCCTTCTCTGAGACTCATATAATAAAAACCGGCGCACCGGAAACCCATATTTTCCACAGCTTTGGCATAAACAGTAAGCTGAAGCTTTTTGCCCGTAAAAAGATCATCATAAGAAAAAGAGCATTTCCCCGTTTTATAGTCTATAACAACGGCGTTATTTTCCCACACATCCACACGGTCAGCCACTCCGGTAAGCCTGAGTCTGAAATCACCGTCGCAAATGACGTAAGGTTCCTTTTCGGTAAAACGCTTTTCGAGAAATCTCGGTCTGAAAAGAGTGGTTTTGAGCTGCTCCGCCAAACGCCTGCATATCGATATGCATTCAGTTTTCAGTCTTAAAAGAAAAGAACCCGTGTCTGCTTTCTGTAAGGCGGCGCGGTAAAAATCCCTGCTTTCCGTTTCTTCCGCAAAAACGGCAGACACTCTTTTTTCCGCCTGTTCGTCCGTTTCGGAAAACGAAGGATCTGTATAGGGCCTCAGGAACTTCTCACATACGGCATGTATTATACTCCCGAAATCCACCGCTCCGATATCGTTTTTTTCGGGCTGCAGTCTCATCCCGTATTGGAGGAAATGCCTGTACGGACAGGCAAAAAAGGTCTCGATACGGCTTACGCTGATACAATTGTCTTTCAGAAAAATCTCCCTGCCTTTTGAGATCTTCTCCTCACGGAAGGAATACACAAGCGACTTCACGTCCGGACAGCCCAATGCATAATAAAGCGGCGAAACTTCGCTCAGCCGGTCGTAAGAACCGCCCATAAAAGCACAGACTCTTTCCTTGAGAAAATGCTCGGCGGCTTTTCGTGACAGAATGACCTTTTCTTTTGCATTGAAACGCGTTTCGGGAACAAACGGTTTTCCGTTCTCCGTAAAGATCCTCTGAAGATGCCTGACAGCCAAAGCGGCTTTGCCTTCGCCCTCTTTTCCCGAACAGTAGCTCACGCGCAAAGTTTCATAATTTTCAAGGAAAAGCTGAAATACGTTAAAGCGTTCTCTTTCGTTAAGGGTGCGCACACTGGGCTCTATCTCTATTCCCGAAAGGGCAAGCGTTCTCAGATCGGAGTCGGAGAGTATACCGAAATCGCCCTTCACCGCCGGGAACTCACCGTCGCAGGCTCCGAGCATGCATAAATGCTTATACTCATGCCTTCTCGCCTTCGACAAAGGTATGATCTCCACCGAATGTTCGGTAAGCGGGAGCACAGAGATTTCCGTTGAGTCCGCGGCACGGGTCAGAAGAAGGGCGAAAAATTCAGCCGTCATCTCTGCTCCGCTCAGGGTTTTCCCGGCGTTTTCAAGCAGTCTGCACAGTTTTTTATATACCTGTCTTGTCCTTGCGGCTTCTTCTCCCAGCCCCGCCTTATCCTGACTTAAAGCAAAGGCTTCTGCTTTGGCTTCAAGCTGTTCACGAATGATGAAATCTTCGGCAAGAGCAATATAAGTCTCCGCATCGGCTTTTTCGGGAGGAAGCGCTTTTATCGCATTCATAAAACATGCCCTTGTCCTTTCCGCGCCTTCATACCACGGACTGTCCTTCCCGAGAACAAAAGGCTCCTTTAGCCGGTACGCCTGATTGTATCTCCCGACAAACTTCTCAAACGCAAACTTGTCTTCCTGCGCACATTCGAAAAAAGGATTCTTTATAAATTCCATGACGCTGCCGAAAGAAAGATTGTCCGGTCGAAGAGCCAAGTAGCTCAACAGATACCGCACGGCGACATGATCCGAAAGAGAGGTTTTTGTATCGATGAAATAAGGAATGCCGTAGACAGAAAATACATTTTTTATGGCTGAAGAGTATTTTGCAGTATTTCCGGTGACCACTGTAAAATCGCTGTAAAGGGCGCCCGCTCTGACACCGGCGTGGATATACTCCGCAAGAACGGAAACTTCCTCGGTTTCGGAAGCCGCGCAGTATAATGAAATGCCCGGGAAAACGTTTTTCGGAACGACCCTGGCGATATTGGCGTTCATAAGATAAGAAAAAAGAAAACTTTCTCTTTCTTCCATTTCACTTCCGAAATAAAAGCTGACGTCGGCGGGATCGAGCTGCCCCTCGCTTTCAAGTTTTTCAACCGTATTCTTCAATGAAATAAAAGCCTCGTTCAGATATATCATCGAATGGGAAGGGAAATCGCACATTGCCACAGCAGCGGTCACCGATAAGGAATGCTTTATAAGGAGAGAAATGATCTCGGTTTCCTGTTTGGAGAAATTATCGAAATCCTTGATGTAAAAATGCGAATCGGCAACAAGAGGACTGTACGGTATAGCCTGCATAAGAGCGGTGAGCCTGTCCGCACTGTCTTTGAGCCCTCCGGAAAGAAACCGCTCATATTCAGTGTAGATCAGCCTGATATCATCCACTTTATTTTTCAGATAACCCGGAAGATCGGCACAGGTCATTTTTTCGGGAGAAATACGCGAATACTTCAGCTGTCCTATGACTTCGACAACGCTGTCGGGAAACCCGTAAGCCCTGCCGCCTCTGAAACATTTCATTTTGTCCCTGTTCTTTTCGGCTATCCCGGTAACAGCAAGCACGGCGCTTTCCTTATCGATATACCTGTACTCCGGAAGTATGCGGGAAGCGAATCTGCGCATCGTCAAGACCTGTATGCTGAAACTTCCGCCGAAAAGCGAAAGCGCTTCCTTTTCTGCTGCAAGCGTACATCTGTCAGGCACCAGAATTATATGACTGACTCTCATATCTGCCGGATCCGCTCCGGAAAGTATTTTATTGAGCAATCTGTCGGCTCCGTTCAAGGACGGATGTGCAAGCAAAGTGAATTTCATAGTCTACAAAACCCGAATATAATAATGCCTTTTCTAACAGCCCCCTTTCAGAAGAATCATCTGATTTACCGCCGACTGCTCATTGATAAGTCAAATCCGACATTCCGATACGTTCCGTACCGCATTTTCAATGAGCTCATACATTTCTGATCTCTGCACATACGGCTTCAGAAAATAAAACCGATATTTCCGGACTGTCCGTAATAAACAGAGACTTTCAAAAACCTGATCGTATCTTCATAAAAATAATATCCCCTTGCTTTAACATAGCTCCTGCCGCATTTCGTAAAGCAGTCGGCAACCGAATGGCACAGCCGCAATCAGTAACGTTTATTATTTATTGTACATAAGCGCGGTCAATATTAACTATGAACCTGAAATCCGTTTTACCGTCGTCAACGGCTTCGGCTGCCGCATTTTTTATTTCGGCTTCGGAGACCTTGCTGTCATAAGGCAGTACCGCGTCGAAAAGCACGTTGGTATGAGTCACGCCTTCAACAACCCTGAAATCGTGTATCGAAGCAGAAGGACAAAGTTCCTTGATCGCCTTGGCCACACGTACCCTCATGCTGTTCACAAACGGATCGTCGATTTTAACGGGGTCCATATGGATGCACATATGCACGTTCATCTGTTCGTAAAACTCTCTTTCTATTTCGTCGATAAGATCATGACATACCATAAAATCGTCGTCGGCGGAAACCTCGGCGTGCACGACTGCAAATACATAAGAGGCTCCGTAATTATGGATCATCAGGTCGTGCACTCCCAAAATACCTTTATAGCTGAGCAATCTGGACTTGATGGAATCCACCAATTCTTTATCAGGAACAGTTCCGAGCAAAGGATCTATGGTGCTTTTGACCAAAGAGCCGCCCGAAAACAGAATAAAAACAGAAACTGCCAGCCCTGCCCATCCGTCAATATTCAGACTGAATACCTGCATAACGACAGTAGCCGCAATGACCACGGAAGTGGAAATAATGTCATTTCTGCTGTCTGCCGCGCACGCCGTCAGAGCAGAAGAATTTATCTTCTTCCCGAACTTCAGATACACGCACATCTGAAGCACCTTCAAAAGCACGGATACTCCGAGAATGACGTAAGTAAGCACTCCCGGACGGATCACTTCCGGAGTTAAGATCTTTTCCACGCTTGTTTTTGCAAGGGTCACGCCTATGGCCATCACCACGAAAGCCACTATCAGCGCCGAGATGTACTCATATCTTGCATGCCCGAAGGGGTGTTCTCTGTCTGCGGGCTTTGCCGAAAGCTTGAACCCGAAAAGAGTGACTGCAGAAGAACCGAAATCCGAAAGATTATTGACTGCGTCTGCAATCACCGTTACGGACCCGCTCAGTATACCTGCAAAAAGCTTGAGTACGAAAAGCACCGCGTTTATGACTATCCCGATGATACCTGCAGTCATTCCGTAACGCAAGCGTTCAGACAAAGCGGTGCCGTCAGTATTCGGTTTTATTGAGTTTTCAGTGGAGTATTTCATTGACGAGCCTCCGGCGTACGGAACGCCCAGCGAATAATTTCATTTTTTATGATATACAAAATTAGTAAATTTTTGTTTACAGGTCGATATGTACCAAAAAATCAAAAAACTGCGCCGATACAACCGGATTTATAAATCACGGGACAAGTATTTTTAAAAAAGCTTATTAGAGGGGCTGTTTCCGAAAAGCTTCCAAATATTTATCGGCGGTATTCCGGATTTTATGCAGGAGATGCATTCTGCATAAAGCAAATTGCTTTGCTGAAGGGGAAATTCTGCGGTTTTCCACTGCATAAAGGCGGTTTTCAACAGGTTTTCCACAAAAGTTATCCACTTATCCACAGGAAAATTTGATAAAATTCAGCTTCGGTATATTTATTCATTTACTTTTTCGGCAATATCCGACAAAAATTTATCTGCTTCTTTCCTTGACAGAAGAATAATTTTACTCACCTGCGGATATTCTTGCAATTTTCCGAAAAGTTCGGGTCGGTATTTTTCAGGAAAATCATAGACCCACTTCATAAAGTTTATGTCAAAACGTTCCGGACAACCGTCACCGAGATCGGGACGCTGTTTTCCGTAATTCTTGACGACACGTTTGAAAACGCTCCATAAACAGACCCTTCTTTTATAATCGAGAAAAACGGCGGTTTCTGCGCGTTCCAGGCGGATATCTATTGTACGCATATAGTTCCCGTCGATGATCCATGAGTCCTCCTGCGTGAATTTCGTGACAATTTTGTTCCACTCTTCGTCCGGGCACTCCTTCCAGTTTTTCCAGAAGTACTTATCCAGATGGTAAACGGGCAACGACAGAATCTTGCCGAGTTTATCGGAAAAGGTGGTTTTACCTGCGCCCGGACTGCCCATAACAACTATTCTTTTGCCGATATCGTTCATTTTATTTCCTCCGCCATTTTCTCAAGCAAACGAAGACGGTGATTCAGCCCGCTTTTGCTTACCGCGCTTTTATGCAGATTTGCCAATTCGGAGAGATTGGCCTCCGGATACATTTTTCTGAGCAAAGCTGTTTCTTTCAGCTCGTCCGAAAGAGAATCGGTAAGACCGGCTTTCTCGAGTTTTCTGACTGCCTCAGCCTGCCTTACCCCCGACTGCGCCGCACGCGAAATATTAGCGGCGATACAGTTCATGCTTCTGTTGGCTTCTGCTCTTTGCGTTCTTATGACTATACTGCTCTGAAGCTCCAGAACGGCTCTCTGAGCACCGAAAAATGCCAGCAGATCGGAAATATCTTCGCTCCTTTTGAGATAAACGAGCTGCTTTTCCCCTCTGCACGAAAGCCTTGCTTCAAAATCGAAGTCGCTCAGAAGATTTATGACGTCCAACGCCGTTTCCACAGAAGGGAGAGAAAGCTCGAAATGATATTTACCTTTCACGCTTTCACACATATCCTTCTGAATAGGCGCCGTCACCGACCCGCAAGCGAGGTAGATTCCCTTAAGATAGCTTTTCGAACAACATTCTTTCCGAAGAAAACATTCCGGAACCCCTTCCACAAGTTCAAGGCCGTTCTCAAAAGAAATAATACCGCACCGCGTTAGCATTACGCGGGCATTTCCCAATCTGAAACAGCCCTCCTTCCTGTATAAAACCGATGTATCCCATTCGGGCAAAAGCAAAGACAACGCAAAATCAGCCAAGGCGGGAGTATTCGACCTGAAATCCACAGTAAAACCGTCGCTGTAGCCGGGCGACCCCGCCCCCTTTATCAGAGCGGAAAGCGCCGCTGTCTTGCAGCAATCCGGCAGTCTGTTCATTCCGGATATTACCTCGCTTTTTACCTCTTGATTAAAAGTCAATTTTTTTACCTCATAAATTTCGGAACGTCTTTTCGCTCCGATAAATTTTCCTGCAGAGACCTCTGCGTTTACAGACCCTCTTCATACCGAAGGTCCGGCAGAAACTTCCCGTTCTTGCTTGAAGAAAACCCCGGCGTACGGACTCCACAGTACCGAAAAAACCGCCGAAGCCCTATTATCCGCCCCTGAAAAATCCTCTGATTCGGATCTTTATGTTGAAAACAACGCTGTCAGAAACTGTTACTTATCCTTTACTGCAAGAGAATAGCTTATAAACATATCCGCGTCAAGGAAGGGAAGTCCCGACTCGTCATACACTATCCCCATGGATTTTTTGAGTGCGATATCGAAAAGCCTGTCCATATCGATAATGGTAAGATTAGGGATTTTCGCGGCAAATTTTTTGCCCTCCGCATGTACGCCCGCGTTGGTTGCCATGACGCCGTAGGTAGCGTGCTCGCCGTTCATGACTCCGACAAACTCCCGGAGTTCCTTTACGGTAACGCTGGTAGTAAGGCGTTGTCTTGTTTTGGCCTGAATAAGTATCAGCTGTCTGAAGCCCAAAGGCTCAACCACTTCAACGACTCCGTCTATTCCGTTGTCGTTGGGGCCGGCAGTGAGTTCCTCCCTTACGACCGAATCGCCGTAAAGCGTTTTTACCGCCTGCAGAGCAAGCACTTCCATAAATACGCTGCCCAATATATTTATAGCCTGCATGTACATCAGCTTGAGCTTGTATAAATACACGTCTTTTCTGAGTTTGCCTTTCCTTGCCTGCAGATAAAGTTTTTCCGTATCGATGAAATGAGCTCCGATAGGTGTTGCGGGATACTTTTCCGTCTTTTTCAGCTTATACAGTCCTCTGTATCTTGTTATCTCGCCTGCGTCTTCCAATTGTCTGAGGGCTGTACCCGCAAGGCTTCTTGCTGTATCTCCCCTGTCGCCCGCAAGGGAGTCGAGTATTTCCGTACGGGAATAGGCTTCCTTTTTTTCAAACAGTTTCGCGATTTCGGCACGATAATTTATCTGTTCACGTGTTTCGTCCACCGTGGCGGTAAGACGAAGCCTGTTCTCAACGTAATACATTTGCTTTTGCGCAAGCATTTCGCTGATGACCGACCCCGTAAGACTCTTATAACGCGTAGCGATACTTTCGCTTCCCTTATCCATCAGCTGTTCGGCTGAAAGCCCGTAGCTCAGTATGGCGGCATTGATAAGGTCTTTTCTCAGCCATTCGTCCTTATTTGCAAAAAGACCGACCAACACTTCGTTTACACGTCTTTTTGTAAGAGCGACGTCTTTCTGGGAAATACCTCCGCTGACTTCGTCAAGCGTTTTAACTTTATTTTCTTTTTTATCGGGTTCTTTGCGTTCGAATTTCGGTTCCTCTTCGATCACCGGCTTTTTGACTTCGGGAACCGGAACAGGTTTAGGTTTGCGTCTTGCGCGGTACCTGCCCTCGATATTTTTCCCGTACGAAGATCTGTACCCGACGACAGAAGCGATATTTTCCCTGCCGAGTTCATAAGGAACGAAAATTTTCCTTTCAAATACGTATGCGTTTTCCTGCTTTTTGTTCGGATCGGGCTTTTGCTCTGCGCTTATCTTATTTGCGTTTTTTATTCCCGACTGTTTTCTGTCCTTTCCTCTTTTCCTTCTGCTCCTGTCGCCCGAGCCTTTTTCGGAATACGCCTTCTGCTTGCCCGAGGAAACGCCGCTCTCCTCCGTACGGAAGCTTTCTTCCGTAAAGGGGCTTTCTTCCTTCGGCTTGAGTTCTGTTTCTTTTTCTGCAGTCGCTTCGACAGCTGCCGTTTCTGCGCTTACGCTCTTCTCCGAAGCTTTTCCGGCGCCCTTTCCTCTTTTCCTTCTGCTCCTGTCGGCAGATTTGTTTTCGGAAGAAGAAACTTCAAGCAAATTGTCCTCGGCAGTTATTGCCGCTTCGATTTCCGAAACGAGATCAGGACCCGACTTTCCATCGCCGTCGTCAGCTGCAAAAGGAGTTTTGTCCGAAGCCGCGGTATTTTCAGCAGCTGCGGAGGAGAGCAAAACCGAAGTCATATCGTCCGCATTTTTGTTTTCCGCTCCGTTCGTTTCGTAAGAAGCGCTTTTCTTTTTCCCTGCAGAAACCTTATTGCGGCCCGCGGAACGTTTGGGACGGGGAGTCTTGCCCGTGTTTTCATCGGCAGCGGCTTTGACGGCTTCAGTAATATTCTCTTTCGCGGGACCCTCCTCTTTCCGAATATCAGGTACATCGGCTGAGTGATTCCCCGACTCATATTCATTTTCGGCAGCGGATGTTTTTACCGCATTCTGTCCGTCGGACAGAGGTGCTTCCTCATCTTTTGCCGATACTGTTTTTTTATGTTTTTTTGCCGGAGTTTTCTTTTTTCTGCCGGCTGTTTCATCACGAGAGGACGTATCTTTCAGCGCGTTTGCGATATCCTCGGTATTTTCGCTTATAGACGAAACGCTTTCTGCTTCATCCGGAATACCCTTTTCTGCAGCGGCGACTTTATCTGTCTTTTCAGCTTTTGAGCTCTTTCTGATCGCCGTATTTTTTTCGGGCGCCGTGTCTTCGGCTTTTGCCGGTTTCCTTTTCCTGACGGTTTTCTTTGTTTTTTCCTTATCGCTTTCTTCCGGCAGAGCATTGTCCGCACCTGAAAAAGCTTCCCGATTCTCTTCCATGCTATCTCCTGAAACGTATGATTTTATCGGCGTTGGCAATTGCGTGCTCGGGGATCCCTACCCGCTCTATGACCTTGAGCGGGGCAGAGAAATCTCCTACTCTTTGGGGAGAATGAGCGTCGGAATTCACGATAAACATAACGCCCAATTTATACAGCTTGTCCACTTCATCGTCAGTCATTGCCACGCCTTTACCGTTCAGCTCTATCATAACGCCATAGTCCCGCGCGGCTTTGCCTACCTCGCTGACGTCCGTACGCACATAGAGATTCAGATGACTGATGATATCGACCTTTCCAGACATTATGGCTTTTACGTATGCACGGGTATATTTCTCTTTAACACGGACGTCAGGAAATATACTTCTTAAACTCCCGCTTAAATTAAATGTAAATGCCTGCAGAATATTCTTTGGAATACATGCGGGATGAAAACCGGCTATAACATAATCAAACATGTCCCTTTGAGCATATGTCAGATCCACTTCGCCGTTTTTTCCGTATATGTTTGCTTCGATCCCTAAAAGCAGCTCGCACCCGTTCAGTGTCCCGGTCAAACGTTCCGCTTCCGCTCTCATTACGGGAATTTCGTACTGCTTGACCTTCATGGCGATATGCCGAAGCCCGTGGTCACTTATGCCCACCTGCTTCAGCCCATTTCCGGCTCCCGCTCTGTAATTGTCCTCGATACTACCTTTACCGTGAGAAAAGGTAGTGTGAGTATGCAAATCCGCAAGAAAATTATACAAAAAAGCCACCGCGGTACTCTAAGTGCTCCACTTCGGGAGTCAGAATCACTCCGGCGTACCGCTCAACCTCCCCGGTTATTATTTCCATGAGCGAAATATAGTCGTCGCACGTAGCTTTTCTCGTGGCGTTCACAATAAAGTTGGCGTGGACCCGCGAAACTTGCGCTCCTCCGACGCATAATCCTTTGAGTCCGAGCCTGTCTATCACCATGGCGGGTATCACGTCCCCCTCTCTTTTGAACACGCTTCCGAGACTCGGCGAACCCAGCGGCTGAGTTTTTCTCTTTCTGAAACTTATTTCTTCGGCTGCAGCTTCGTCGAAGCCTTCGTGAAAATTCAGAAGCGCTCCCGTGATTATCCATTCACGGTTTTTCTGAAAAAAGCTTTTTCTGTATGCAAATTCCGCTTCGTCTTTTTCAAAGACCTTTCTCTCTCTGCGGCTCACGGCATATATCTTTTCAGTAATACAGCTCATGTCATGCCCGAAACAACCGGCGTTGTTGTATATGGCGCCTCCCAGCGAAGCAGGGATATTTCTAAGAAATTCTCCTCCTCCGAGATCATAATACCTGCAGCAATCATAAATACCGTAAAGCCTCGCCCCGCTCTGCGCGAAAACACGGTTTCCCTCACGATATATCTGCGCCATCTCTCTTCCGAAATGCAGAACGGCACCGTCAAATCCGCGGTCGTCGAATAAAACGTTGCTTCCGCCGCCCAAAATAAAATATCTGCATCCCGCGGCATGACACGCCTCCAGGAAAAGCCTGACATCCTCCTCTGAACCGGCTCGGACAAATATCCTCGCTCCACCGCCTATGCGTACGGTAGAAAACCGCGAAAGAGGCGTGTCAAACGTGACTTTCAGCCCCGAAAAAACCGAGTGCATACTTCCGCTCATATTATCTCCTATTTTACACTAAAAGCCTTTTTTTTACAACCGTTTTATTGCAACTTCTCAATAGGCGATCTATCTTTTCGCCGGCACTTTCCTTCCCGAGACATATTTTTCCCGCCGTATGCTTCCGACGTTTTGTAAAACCCGTTTATTTTTTGCCCGTTATTTCTCCCGCGTCATATGAATAAATCAGTTTTTCTTTTTCTTCGGCTTTCGCCCGGGCGACCTTTTCGCTTTCCTCGAGCATCTCGGAAGGATTTTTATCGGGAAACAGATAAAAAGACATGGATCCGGGTAAAGCGTTTATTTCGTTTATATACCACTTGTCTCCCTCGATAAGAAAATCGGCGCGCATTATGCCTTCCCCGGAAAGACTCTTATAGATCAGTTCGGCGGCTTTTGTGATCTCCGAAGCAAAAGGAGTTTCATAAGGAAATTCTCTCTTACCGCCTCCTTTGCCGAAAACTCTGTATTTATCGTTAAAATCGAGTATCTCGCCCGCACGTATCGGCTTTTCGGGCAGACTGCACTCGATACCGTTTTCCTTTTCGTACACCGCCACATTCACTTCGATAAAATCCTTCAGCTCCCTTTCTATCAGCACCGTGATATCAAACTCGAATGCCGCGGCAAGCGCCTCATAAAGCTCCTCTTTATCGGTAGCGGGCGCTACGGCAATACTGCTCCCCCCTCCGACTGGCTTTATGACTGCAGGCAGTCCGATCTCATCGCAAATTTTATCAACGGTTTTCCGAGGCTCTGCGGCAAACTCCTTTTTCGACGCCGTCATTCCTTCGACCACAGGCAGTCCCAGTCCTCTGAAGAAAACCTTAGCAACGGCTTTATCCATGCTTACCGCCTGCTGCACTATACCTCCGTTGATGACCAGCACGCCGCATGTCTTTAAAAACCCCGACAGTTCACCGTTTTCGCCCGCCCCGCCGTGACAGCAGTTCAACACGCTTTCGGCACGGAACTTTTTTTCCCATCTCCACCCGCGCCTGATATATATACAACCGTCCGTCAGAAGTCTTGCTTCGGGACACTTTTCAAGAAATTTCGGATCGGAAAGATCCGCGGGCGTACAGCCGTGCTTTACAAGTTTCCATTTGTCGTTATCGATATATATAAGCTTTGCTCCCGTAAAATATTCAGCCGCCTGCAGCGCCGTTATCACAGATATTCCGGACTCCACGCTTTTGCCGCCGAAAATAATCATCCTTGCCATTTTTTACCCTCCTTGCCGTAGAGATTATATGCTTCGGATTGAAAAAAGGTTCTTGCGTGAAACGGCATTTTTCACACATAATTATCGGGAAGATCATTCATAAACAATATGACATCACCAGGCACACACCTTTCGGAAACTGTCCTGACGGCGTCATCCAGTCTTAGAGCCGTCATAAACTCTCCCTTCTTCTTGCCGCTCAGATATCCCTCGCGTATACTGCCGGCGTTCACTCCCACCGCAACCGTCAAATAAGCCGTCTCCGAAAGCATACTTCCTATCTTTCTGTTGAGTTCGCCGGCCTTTTTTCCGCCTTCGACTATTCCCGCGGTAATTACAAAACTCCTTTTCCCCAGCTGCCTGAGCACTTTGCAAGCTTCCGATGCCCCTTGTATGTTGCAGTTGTAGCTGTCGTCGATGATGGTGACCCCGTTTTTTTCAAAATACTCCATTCTGTGCGGCGAAGGTCTGATTTTCCCGATACCTGCGGCTATCTTTTCGGCAGGGACCTTCAGCATCGCCGCCACACCTACTGCCATCGCCATGTCTCCCACGCTTCCTTCCCCCAATACCTTTACTACCGAACGTATTTCGGTGTTTCCGTATGAGAAGACCCATTCTTCTCCTTCCCTGTGCGCCCTGACATAGTTTCCTCCGATCCCACATCCGAGTCCCTCTATCCCCAAAGCGGAAAGGTAAGCGCAGAGGTTTTTGTCATCGGCGTTATAGATGAAAGCGCTTTTGTCCCTGAGAGCGTTGAGGAGAGATAGCTTCTCTTTTGCAACGTTATCCAGAGTTCTGAAGGTTTTTATATGCTGAGGTGCTATACCAGTAACCACCGCAACGGTTGGAATTACGATTTTCGTCAGTTCGGCGATATCTCCGACTCGTCTTGCGCCCATCTCCACCACCGCAATCCTTTCATCTCCCGACAATCCGTCTGAAGCGAGAGCCAGTCCGAGAGGCGTATTATAGCTGAGTGGGGTGGCGAAGGTTTTATAAATTTCCGAAAGAATAGTAAAACACATGTTTTTGACTGTTGTTTTACCGTAGCTTCCCGTAATGCATACTCTGACCGGAACCGCCGAATACGCGTTGCGCGCCTTTTCGATATACCCGGCATTTTTGATTTTTTCATAGGGAGACAGCACAACCGCCGAAACTGCCGGCGCCGCAAAAGAAAAAAACAAAGACGACGGCGGATAAACCGACGCGCTTACGACAATAAAAAAGCATCCGACGACAAACAGTCTTTTAAAACGTCCCGTCCGTTTCAGCGCAACTTTTTTGGGCTGTTTCAGAAAATACGTCGAAAGCATTTCAAAAAACAAAGCCGAAGCGGTCATAGCGGCAAAATTTCCGTAAATGCTGCAGCACAGAAAAGCAAATGCTGCCAGAATAAGCGATATTCCTTTTCCTGTCCTGAACAGAACGATATATTCTGCCGCTCTGTAACTGCTCAGCTGGAAAAACCACAGGCAAAATAAAAAGGCGACGCTTCCTCCCGCCGCCGCCAGAACCGAAAAATAAAATCCCGACATAAAACCTCCGAATGATCCCGAGTCAAACATTAAAAGATTTATTCCTTAAAAAAAGAGTTTACGGCTGCAGCTACAAACCGCGTATGAGTAAGGAAACAGAAATGACCGCCGTTTTTCACTTTCACGCATCCGCTGTTTCGGATCAGTCTGTTGTACCTGTGCATGATCCACAGGGGAGTTTCTCTGTCTTCCGTACCGTAGATGAGGAGCACGGGAGAGGTGATTTTTTTTGCTTCTTCCGAAAGATCCTCCCGCACGACGCGTACAAGTATTTTTTTCATTATGCCCTGAGCGTTGCGGTAATCGTCGCTTCCGGCGAATTTCGTGTTCATGCCCGTTTTACGGCAGATCTTGAAAGCCTTTTGCTTCAGCCATCTGACAAAGCTTTTTTTTCTCAGTCCCGCGCCTCCCGCCAGCACTATTTTCCCTACTCTTTCCGGCATATCCGCCGCCAGTGCCAGAGCTATCCTGCCGCCGAAGGAATGTGCCACGATATCTGTTTTTCTCAGACCTGCCGAATCACAGAAACGAGCAAGTGCCGAAGCGTATTCATGACTCCCCCAGACTTCGTGCGGAGCCTCGCTCTGTCCGAAGCCCCACAGATCCAAAGAGACTACGGGACGGTCGATGTTTTCTGCCAGGACTTTCATCGTAGAAGAATCGCATCCCCATCCATGCAGAAAGAGGACGGCGTTTTCGCCATCCTCTTTGGTATAATATGTATTCAAATCATTAACAGTCACAAACATTACAGCCTCGCGGACCCTTGCCCCGCGGACAACTGATCCGCGGTACGAAACGGCCGGGTCGGAATACTAAAGATTTTTTTCCGGAAGGGAAACCGCCATTGTTACGGCGTCCTCGTTGCCGTAAAAATTTTTTCTGAGGCAGACTTCCGTATATCCGGCTTTTTTATAAAGCGCGATCGCGGCGAAGTTGCTCTTGCGCACGTCCAGAACGATACGTAAAGCGCCCCTGTCGGCAGCGACGACCGCACATCTTCTCAGAAGCAATTCTCCCACGCCTTTTCTTCTGAAAACGGGTTTTACCGCTATATTGCTCAGATAAGCCGTTTCGAATGCTATTTCCAAACAGGCGTATCCCATAAGCACACTGCCGTCGAAAGCTCCGAAAAAAGAAACCGGCTCGGCTTTCACTGAGTATTCTATCATGCTTTCATTCCAGGCTTCATTTGTAAAAATCTCTTTTTCGGCGGCAGCCACGTCAGCAACATGGAGCGGAGTTATCGGACGCAATTCAAATGAACTTTTTTTTGCTCTGTCCTCCTCTGCCTGACACAGCTGAAGATACATGGGCGATATATCCTCACTGAAATCTTTATTGAAGTAAGCCTCTCTCACCACACATGCCGTTTCCTCGGCGTAAGGATCACGGGGATCGTACTCAACGACCCTATTCCCGGACTCCGGGAACTTTTCCGCAAGAGAAGGAAGTCCCGTCTGCTTGCCGTCACGGAAAGAACAACGGTAATACCTTCCTCTCCCAGCCTGCATCACCACTTCACAGTCGCCCTTAACATTATATGCCGCAAGCTGTAAAGAGTTGAAACAAATAACGGGTTTGTCGAAAACCATACGATACCCCTTTACCGCCGCGATCCCGACACGTATTCCCGTAAAGCTTCCCGGCCCGACGCAAACGGCATAGGCATCGAAGTCCTTCAGTCCGGTCATATTTTGCGTGACCTTGCCGACTGCGGCGTTGATGGCGACACTGTGCGAGCTCCTCTCGCCGTCGGAAAGCTCGAAAAGAGTTTTATTGTCCTCCACGGCTCCGACAACAAGCACATCTGCAGAGGCATTTATCACAAGTATTTTCATATAGCCGTTCCCTCTCAAAATCGATCGCTACACTGCCCGATCTCCCTTCTCTTCAGAACACTAAAACAAACAACCGTATATTTTTCACTTAGTCATAAGACTTGATCAAATTGTTTCCGGAATTCCTGCCCCTACCTGTACGTCTGAGCCGGACTTTCCAAAACATATCTGTGTCTCTCTGTCATGGATAAACCCGAACCGCTCTACACATAGCACATCTGAACCGGACTTTGATCGCTCTATACACAGCACATCTGAACCGAACTGTCCGGAATACGTCTGAGCCGGACTTTCCAAAACATATCTGTGTCTCTCTGTCATGGATGAACCCGAACCGCTCTACACATAGCACATCTGAACCGGACTTTAATCGCTCTATACGCAGCACATCTGAGCCGAACTGTCCGGAATACGTCTGAGCCGGACTTTCCAAAACATATCTGTGCCGTTTTATTCGGTCTGCAACTCAAAGGTTTCTATACAATAGGATATCACAAAATTTTGCACAAGCGAATAACTGTTTATGATTATTTCGGGAGGCTGAATCGGTTCAACGCTTCCGGTTCCAGGGTCGGGCACAATGACCGGGCCCGGATCGGGATAGATAACGTCGGGCAGATTGGAATAGTCATTGGTACCGTCTCTGCCCATAAGGGTAAGATAGAGGTCGTTCATCCAATTCCCTATTTTTGATATTATGCCGTAAGATGAAACAGGCTGTTGAGAATCATTTATATCGGCTTTCACTTTTTCGCTCGCTGCCACCATGTAACTCAGTTCTCCGAAGTATTTCTTTCCGGAAGAATAGTATGAAAGGATATCCACCATAGTACTGAAGCAGTCGATATAAGCGCAGTAGCGGATATAATCATCGTCGCTGTTTATGCATATGTAAAGAGCTACGGCATCCGCTTCGTTTTCTCTCATAATCCCGTGCGCATGGGCCATCTCATGTGCAATAGTGAGCGGCAGACCGTTTTCGTTTTCATTGGGATTGTAATTGGGTTCGCCGAAGGGCGCAAAAAAGACTCCCAGAATACCGAGCTCACTCATGATAGTTTTATTCAGTATACCTTTGGCGGCGGGAGTATAGTATCCGAAATAATCTCCGTTCAGTTTTTCATACTCTTTTATAAGCAGATCGTTGAGCTCCCGAACTGTATAAGGACAAACAGTCAGACCTTCCTCGTCTCTTTCCATGCTTTCGCCCAGAGCATTGACCTCTTCGACGAATTGCAGAACTGTTCTTTCTGCGTCCTCGAAATCCATAACGCCTTCATATCCGTATAAGTCCAGCTCCGCACGATTATACCCGAAAGACGCGGACGCAATATACACGCCGACAACGGAAAGCACCGCAATTACTACCGACATAAAAAGCGATAAAAGACGCGGAAAGTTTCTTCGTGATATCAGCACACATGAATAAACTATCCACGCCAAAATCCCTATAACGGAAAGAATTATGAAGAGCTCAAAAAAAGAAAAGGGAAATATACCTGTTATATGGCCGCCCAGCCATATGATGGGACGTGCAATATTCCGGGTCCACCATTCGGAGATACTTGTATCAGTTTTAAGAAGGCACATAAAAACCACAAGCAGTATAAGACAGCATATGGCTATGCTTTTGCCGATAAAAGCTTTTTTCGTAACTCTCATGATACCTCCTCGGAAATAAACAAATCAAACGCCGCCATCCGACATCTCACTGACTTTGCCGCCGGCGAAACCGAAGTTTTTTGTATTTACAACGATACTTCTTTTGTTTTCCGAAAGCGCCGAGATCCTTACTTCCGTACAGCTTCGGGGGAGAAGTTTTTCCACGTTCTGCCACCACTCGATAAGACAAACTCCTTCGCTCCTGCCGAAAAACTCGTCCAGTCCTAAAAGGGCGGCTTCTTCGGGAGTTTCAAAGCGGTAGAAATCAAAGTGATTAAGTATGAGCTTCCCGGAATAAGAATTGTGTACGGCGAAGGTGGGACTCGTGACATTATCCGAAATTCCGAGTCCTTCGGCAAAGCCCTTGGCAAAAACCGTTTTGCCCGCTCCAAGCTCTCCCGAAAGCAGAAACGTTTCGCCTCCGACACAGCTTTTTGCGAGATCGTATCCTATTTTCTTAGTTTCATCGGGACTTAAAGATACATATTCTCTTATGTCTTCCGCTTTGATCATACCACCCTCAGATTAACGCTTCATTAAAAGCTTATTTTTTCCGCGACAACCCGCTACCAATGCAGTATAGCGGACAATCTCTTATAAATGAGAAAAGTGACAGCCCCCGTAACAAGACACCTTAAAGCATTGAACGGTATCACGGCCAACGGAATATAATAACTGTAGAAATTGCTCTGCGTTACATTCGGGAAAAGCGTACTGGTCATGCCGATAATTGCTTCCCATCCGTAAAGCTCTCCCATAAGAGGGACAAGCAAAAACCTGTTGATCACAACTGCAGCCGCTATAGCCGTCACGCTGCCCAAAGCAAGTCCTACCAAAGCGCGTTTCTTGGTTTTGTGCTTTCTGTAAATGATCGAACTTACCAAAACAAACGAACATCCGATTATTATATCGGCCAGATCCCCTATACCGCCGAACGAGGAACCGTTCACAAGAGCTTTCAGCCCGCACTTTATAAGTATTATGACGCAACCGGCCACAGGTCCCATGGAAAATCCTCCGAGTATGGCAGGCAGATCAGAGATCTGAAAGTCCAGAAAGGAAGGGAATAAAAACGGGATAGGAAAACGGAGTATATATAATACACACCCCAGAGCAGATAAAACCGCTGTCTTAGCCGCTGCATGCGCCGCTCTTTGAGCAAATGTTTTTTTACTGCCCGCTGTCTGATCAGCGGAAACGGTCGACTGCTCTGCAGATTCTGTCATCTGCCCTGCAGGTTCGGTCGACTGCTCTGCAGGTTCGCTTTCTTTTTCTTTGCCCGTCAGAATCCGATCCTGTTCGGTTGCCGGGACATCCGCCGTGTTTTTAATTTTCATATCGGCCTCCGATAAAAAAAATCCCGCCCAAGGGTAGGATAAAACACGCGTGAAAAAAACGCTCCATTTTTATCCGGACTTTACCGTCGGTTTCGGAATCACACCGAATCTGCGTTTACCGCTCACGGACTAAGCTACAGCCATCACCGTCGATTAAGGAATTTCACCTTACCCCTGAAACAAGCTGATTATACCACTTCCCGAATGACGAGTCAAGCATTTTTGCACGGTATACATTCATAAGCTTTATGATCTGTCCGGCGCTTTTGCTCCGAGAGCACGTTCACGCCGTTTTTCCGCTCCGTCGGTACACCCGGATCCATACCCTGCTGAAAATCTTCCGACCCGGCTTTTGCATTGCCGTGCGTATAAGTCCTGCCTCTGTACTTTTCGCTTTTTGCTCCGAAAGCACCTTCACGCCGATCCTTGTATATAAAATGTCCGGAGATTCAGTTAGGACACCTAAAATACTCATCCTCAAGAATTGCATACTGTCTGACATCGTACCATCTTGCTTCTCCGTCTATGACCGCATACCTGACTTTTTTGAAAAGGCCTTCGAAACGCATAGCGTTTTTTTCCATGACTCTGTATGACGCCACGTTATCGGTGTGACAATTCGCATAGACTCTGTGGACTTTTAGTCTGTTAAAGCACAGATCGATAAGTGCGGCTGCTATTTCCGTTCCGTAGCCGCAACGCCAATACTTCTTATTTAATATCCATCCTATTTCGGCTTCGGTCCCGACGACAAGCTTACTGTTGTCGCCTCTTATATCCCTGGTATAGATACCGCAACTGCCTATATAAACGCCGTCGGATTTTCTTACGGCTCCGAGCTCATAGTCGCATCTGGGGACTCTGTTATTCGCCTCTACCGCTTTTGCGACGAATTCTTCGGTTTGTTCCACGGTATTGGGCCCGAAGTTGATATATCTGACATTTTCGGGATCTGAAGAGTAAATATGGATGTCTCCGACGTCGTTCAACGTGATCTCCCGAAGCTTTAATCTCGATGTTTCCGCAACCAACACGTTACCCTCCTTAAAGTACTTTATTTCAGACAAGTACGCTCCTTATTACGGGCAAAAAAGTGTCTGAAAGAGATTTTACCGATTCCGCAACAAAATCGTAATAGGTACCCGACTCGCTGTCGCACACCGCTTTGATTATCAGACATTCCACTCCGTTTCTGAATGCGGTCAGCGCCACTCCTGCACATTCCATATCGCAAATATGCGCACCGGAGAGTTTGTAAAGCGACTCCCTTTCGGCTTTTTCATCTATAAATCTGTTACCGGAAGCACACCTTACCGGTATGAGGCCTTTGTCAACGCATGCCTGTACATACTTCATACTTACGGGTATTATCGTGTCGGGCAGATCGTAATATCTGCCCAAGGGTCTGTCGTCTGTTTTGAATTCGTAATGGAAAACTCCCGTTGCCACGCATAGTTCCCCGGGACGGAAATGGTCCTCAAGCGCCCCCGCGATACCGAAATTGACCACAAGCTCCACGCCGAAAACGTCAATAAGGTGCTGAGTTGCGGCAGCGGAAGCGATCTCGCCGATTCCCGAGCGAATAATAAAAATCTCTCTGTTTCCCTCATACGCTTTGATCACTCCGAAAGGATCCTCCAGCTTCTCTGTGACGGAAAACCTCGCCAAAAGAGGTTGGAGTTCTTTATCCATGGCGGTTATTAAACCTGTTTTCAGCATTTTATCGACCTCCGGTCCTGATCCTCATAATATATGCCCTGACACTGTCCGCATACTTCAGAAAGTCTTCCGACGAAAGCACCACGGTAGCGGTATTGTCATTGGGATGAAACCTTATTTTTTCTGAGGAAAGTACCTCCTCGTCCATCATAAGTCGCACCTTCCTCTCCTTATCATTCAAAAGCGCAAACGGAGAAACACTTCCCCTTTCCACCCCGAGCTTGCTTATAAGTTCATTGTCGTCCGCAAAAACAAACCTGCCCGCACCTACGTACCCGGCAAGACTTTTAAGATCGGCATGCTTTTCGCTTTTCAAAACGATAAGATAAAATATCCCGCTTCTGACGTCCTTTACAAAAAGATTTTTGCACGCAACGGCGCCGGGAGTTTTTACCGTTTCACGGGATTCTTCACAGCTGAATACCGCCTTATGCCTTATAACTTCATATTTTATCCCTAAAGCGTCAAGATGACTGAGTACCGAGCAAGCTTTTTCACTCAATTCCATCAATACTCCTCCCTTGCTGCCTGACGTTCCATGTCTTTTTTCGCTATGGCCTCCCGCTTGTCATAAAGCTTTTTGCCTGCAACAAGAGCAAGCTCCACTTTTACCAGAGACCCCGCAAAATACATGCTGAGCGGCACTAAAGTATAACCCTTTTCCTTTACCTTCTGCAAAAGCCTGCGTATCTCCTGCTTGTGCATAAGAAGTCTTCTGTCACGGCGGCTGTCAACATTACTGAAACTGCCCTTGTCATACACCTTTATATAACAGCTCCGCAAAAGCAGCTGCCCTTTTTCGATCACGGCATAGCTGTCTCTGAGATTGACCTCCCCCGCACGTATGGACTTTACCTCGCATCCCACGAGTTGTATGCCTGCCTCAAATGAGTCTATGACTGTATAATCATGCCTCGCTTTTTTATTTGACGCCACTGTTTTTTTTATGTTTTTATCTTTGATCATAATTAAAGGCCTTTTAATAAAAAAAGGTAGTATCCTTAATACTACCGTGCTTTTTCTTTTGGTTGATATCTCAGCCAATAGCTTGCAAAATGAAATATACTACAGAACAGAAAGCAAGAACTCCCAATGCAATATAAGTAAGCTTTTTATTCATCGCGTCTTTGCTTTTAGCTTTATTTTTTCCGAAAAAGGTTTCGCTGGAAGAAGACCCCGAAAGAGCCTGCATTCCCTCCGAATCACCTTTTTGTTTCATAACAACGACGATCACAAACACGGATGCGATAGCCATAAGCGCAAGCATGATTATTTTCACTACAACCATTTTATATACCTCCGGACTGACGGAACTCTAACGTCTTTTTGAAAGCCTATGTATTATACCACAATAAAGCCGGGCATGCAAGCGTTTTTAAGGCATTTGACAAAAATAACTCCGTAACATCTTTATATGTTCTCTTCGTCTGCGCCCTTCATCAGTACCATGCGTTTTCCGCAATCATTTTTACAGCCGTATATTCCCGCGGCCATTTTTACTGCCGTATATTCCCGCGGCTATTTTTACAGCCGTACATTCCCGCCGGCCATTTTTCAGCCGTACGTTTCCGCCGGTCATTTTTACAGCCTGTCTCTTATACACATCTGACGC
>ENA-OZZC01000109-OZZC01000109.1-human-gut-metagenome-genome-assembly--contig:-NODE-109-length-23410-cov-7.547720_pt1 | contig 23410 bp, 22 predicted proteins | sample MGYA00244933_ERZ654138 | MGnify/ENA primary metagenome ERZ654138 (study PRJEB26926, sample SAMN06165192) | human gut metagenome | biome: ENVO:00009003; feature: ENVO:2100002; material: ENVO:00002003...
GGAGAGGGAGGGGATAAAGACTCGCGGTTCGGGGAGGGGCAGAGCGCAGGTGATCTCGGCAGCGAAGTCGTTTGCGGAGAAGTTTCCGGTGAAAATATCGTAGAGGTAAGAGAAGGAGGAGGAAAAGAGATTATAGCCGTCGCGGGAGGCGAACGCGAAAGGGTCGGAAAGTGCAAGTCTGCGTATAAGTTTTACGGTATCGACGCCGTTGTAGGAAAAGAGCGCCTTATCGGTGGTGAAAAAGATGGAGTCGCCGACGGCGGCAACGGTATCTTTAAAGATGTCGCCGGGTGAAATAAAAACCACGGCAGCGGAGAGAGAGGAGTCGTAGCGTCCGATTTTCGCGATCCCGCGGTCGCCGAAAACGGCAAGAGAGTTGCCCGTGACGACGAGCTTGCGCAAACAGCCTATCGCCGAAAGGTCGAAGCTTTCTTTTTCGGAGAAATTCCAGTCCGTGAGTTCCGTGACGGCCGAGCGGTGAATATACGGGGAAGAGTGGGAGATGGCAAAAAGGGAGCCGTCGAAGAAAACAGCCTGACTGATATCGAGGTCGGCGATAACGGAGTAGGTTTCCGAATTTGAGCGCCAAACGATAAGAGGTTCGCCCGGCGCGGAAAACACCGCACGGAAATAATTCTGTATCTTGAGAACGAAAAATTCCGGCAAGGCATTGAAAACGGCGTCGGTGACGGCTGTAAAGCTCGAATTTCCTGCAGACTTGGAATAAAGCTGAAAAGAAGAGTCAATGGCGAAGAAAGTTTGTGCCTGTTCGAAATACCAAACTTTCAAAGTGCCGGCGGGGAGGGCGAAATTATCGTCGGAAAGACCTATAGAAGGGGTGAGGGAGTTGAAGGCTGCGGTAAGGTTAGTACAAAAGCGAGCCGTTGAGGCGGGCAGATCGGCGGTTTCGGTATCGGGATCGAAGCCGCCCGAGAAATCGGTGAATAACTTGTCAACGCATTTTGACGAGGGGAGAGAAATATAATTCGGATAATGCATGTTAGCTCCTGAAAAACTGAAATAAACAGCGTATAAGGTCAGACAATAACGAAACGACGTACCGGATCATTTCCATTCCGGAACGGGCATGGCTTTGTAGCGGCGTCTTGAGGGAGAAACGGCGAGGGCGTCTTTATACCTTTTGTCCCACATGGCGGCGTCATCGTAGCGACCTTTGATGAGGGAATATTCCGCCGCGACTCCGCAGGCGACCAGCCTGTCGGTGATACGGGGCGAGAGTTCTGCGGATTCGTCGAAGGACTTATCCTCGGGCACATAATGATATGTCACGGTGATGTTCCCCGGAACGGTCATGATGTGGTCGCAGCAGAGGGAGAAGTCGGCGGGCAGATCGTTGCATGTGATATCAGAAACTTCCCTGAGACATTTGGACAAGGAAGAAAGGGGTATTTTGCCCGACTCCGTATATACTTTTTCTGAGAAGGAGAGGGGTTCAAAACAGGAGATTTCCTTAATTACGGAATTTGCACATTTGATGAGGAGCTGAAGATCGCGGTCGGAAGCGACGACAGCCGAGATTTTTTCAACTGAAACGTTATCGTTGAAAACGCCGCTGTCCAACAGGCGGTTTTCGCCCAAGAAGAGTGCGGCAAGATGAAGGATGGATTTGATGGTCATAAAAACTCCTTTAGTGAATGCGGGAAACGGCTTCCCTTTCGGGAAGCCGCGGAATAAAGGCTAAGCCTCGCTGATGCCGTAAAGGAGAGCCTGACCGGAAGGTCTGTCACATATAAGTTCGGCGTATTTTACGAGGGTAGCGGTGTAAACGGGTTTGTCGGCTTTTTGACGGAGGATTCTGCCGTCCTCGCTTTCGAGCCATCTCCAGTCGCAGAGCTGATGGAGGTGGAAGTCGTCGGTATTGAGTATGTACATACAGCCTGAGGGACAGAATCTGTCGGCGATCACGGGGATGCCGTTATAAGAGATCGCTTTGAAACCGCCTTCGAGGTTAAGGGTGTCATAGTAGCGCTTGTTGGTGTTGAGGATGTTTATGAGAGCGCGGCGGACTCCCATAGAACAGATGATGAGATTCGGGGCAGAACCGCGTATTTCGAGTTCGTCCAGAGCGGTAAGGATATCCGATTCGCTTAAAGAGCCGTCGATGTCCGACGAATAGGGGATGAGCCAGCTGTTGGAGGATTTGCTTATGCCGTAAAGGGAACCGGTGGAAGAAAAGATAGCGCCCAGTCCGGTTATTTCGTTTTGGTAGCTGTTTTGGAGATAGATCCCGATAGAAGTACCCGTAAGAGTGCTCAGGGTGGTGCCGTCTATGGTGACCGAGAAAGTACCGTCGCTTTTTTCGGTGACGGAAAGTATCTGTCTGCCGCTTGCGGAGCATACGGCGTCCGAGTAGATGTCCACAATCATACCGGGCGTGAGGTATTGCGCATCGATTACGATTAAAGTATTTTCCGTATTGCTGGCTATATCGGCGAGCTTGCCTGAGCCGTCTCCGTATAGCATACGGCCGAGGTTTATTCTGCTTGCTTTGAGCAAGCCTTCCATTTCTGCCGTCAGAAGATTCACGAAGGCGCCTTCGTTGTTAGAGGAAGCGCGGATGGCTTTGTCGGTTATTTCTATAGTGCCGTAGAGGTTTTTGAGGGATGCGGTGAAGCGGGCGTATTTATTGCCCATAGCTTTAGGGAGGTCGCCGTCCTCTGAACCGGCTCCTATACCGCCGCTGAGGCCGTAGGGCACTAATTTATTGATGTTATTGCCGTAGACGTCCCGAGCGGTTTTTTCCAGGCGGGCCAGAAGCGGGTTCACGGTAGTATTCAGCTGATCGCTTACGACGTCGAGGTAGACCTCTTTAAGGGCTTTTTCGGCAGTGGCAAGAGTAATCATAAAAATCTCCTTTTGAAAAGTATAGTTTGGAAAGAGGCAGGCGCAACAAGGGAAAGGGCGGTTCTGCCTGAAAAAAGTTATTTATTATTTTCGGAAAGGTTCTGTTGAAGCATATCCGAAACGAATGAGCCCGCTTCCGAGAGGTTTTTCGGTTTTACGGGCGGAGCGAAACCGAAGGAAGAGGCTTTCGGAGTGATTTTCGGAAGGAAGGTCCGTGAGAACTCGGCAAGATCTTCCGAAACGGGATCAGGGGGCAGATCGGATGCGGGATCGTGGTGAAGGGAGAAAGGTCCCGACGGAAATTCGGAGGGATCCGGACGGGGAGTCGTGTTTTCGGAGACGAAGGTGTCGGAGGGGGCAGACTGAGGGGGATTTTTGCGTTTTTTTTCAAACAATGATCTCAGACGAGAAAAGAAGGAAGTGTTATTATTTTCCTGCATTGTCGTACTCTCCTTTATCAATAAGGTTTTCAAAGTTCATAGAGGTCAGCAGTTTTTTTCTGACGGATTCCGGGAGTTTACCTTGTTCATTAAAGAGTAAGCCGGAGTTATAGAGTTCGAGCAGCGCGGCTCTTTGGGCAGAAGCACTCAGAGTCTGTTCGCTTTCGGCGGTAAGAACGACGTCGAAATCCGTGATATCGTTACCTTTGAGGAGGAGGATTTCTTTGGTGTCGCCTCTTCTGAGGTTTCTGGGGAGGTTAGCGTATTGTTTGAAGATACGCAGCATTTGTTTGGCGGTTTCTTTGATGGCGCATCTGATATTTTCCGCGACGTGAGAAAGTTTATCGATATCCTGTTCGATTATCAGGCTGAGAGCCGTGCCGCTGGCAAGGCGGACAGTAGATTCGCCGCTGCTCATGATATCGGGATTATTGCTGATGGAGACGAATTCTTTTATAAGGGCCTCTTCTTCGTCGCGGAAGGAAGAAGGGAGGGGATCCTCTTTAAGGAATTCGGGCAGAGCTGCGCCTTGGCGGTAAACGAGAAGTTTTCCGGGGTAGAGGCCGTCTTCTTCAAGTTCCTCAGAGTTTACCGAGCCTTCTTCGACGGCGAGCACACCTGAGATTATACGGTTAAGATACTCCATTTTACGGTTTTTTACAGCGTTATAGCTTCTTTGGACGGGAATGAGTCTTTCGACGACGGAGCGTCCCCAGAAGCTGCCCGGCACTTTTACGCAGAGCTGTTTGACGAAAGGATAAGTACGTTTGCCGTTTTCCCCGCAGGCATATGGAAGGTTGCCGGCGTAAACCAGACGATCGCCGACGACGATAATTAGGCGGCCTTCGGGGAGATCGCGGGAAGGAGCCTCGTATTTTTCGATTACGAGGGCGGAGGGGATGGCGTTGGAGGGCGAAGGGGTGTAGAAATTGGCTGAGGGGATAAAGGTATACTTTTCGGGCACTTCGAAGCCGTAGATATTTTTGATGGCGTCAAGAGAAAGCGGGCGGGCGTGGATGAGGGACATACAATCTTCGAGATCCGAGCATTCGTCGCTGTCGGGGAAGATCTCGAAGGGCGAAACGACTTCAACGCTCAGGTCGCCGACTTTTATCTGAGGGTTATCGGGGAGTGCGATGCCGGATTCGGTATCCCATTGGATCTTGTAGAAAGCGGTACCGCAGGATTCGCTCCAGATGGTGGCTTCGTTGATGAGTTTCGGGAAGTTGATGCGTTCGAAGGTTGCCCCCAGGACGAGTTCCGAGCGGTTGGCGGAAGCGATATCTTCTTCTGAGTCGGTATAGGAGCGGACGGTGACGGTAGGGCGGACTCTTTGGAGTTTAGAGAGTCTGCTTTCGAGGATCGGAGCGATACGGTTAAAGACTTCGCGAGATTGCCAGAAGTAGCGTTTGGAAGAGTTTTCGATATTGCCGCGGGAAGAAATGTAGGAATATTGGTCGCCGGCAATGAAGCTGAGGCACAGACGCCAGGTCAGCTCATAAGAGCGCCTTCTTTCCCGACGGGATTCGTAATCTTTGATGACATCTGAGACTAATTCGTCGACATATTTGATTTTAGACATTATAAGATCCTTTAATCGGTATTTTCCATGAGCAGGTTAAGCAATCTTGTTTTTTCATCCTGAAGTTGCTGATCGGTCATGGAGGAGTAATTGTCGGAGACGTTTTCGTTATCCAGGAGGTAGCGAAGAGCTGCCAGATCGGGAGGTATGGGTTTGGTGGAAACGCGGCGTTTGACAAGAGTCATTTCGCCGTCGGCGTTTACGCTGTATTCCTCGGTAACCTCCTTGACTGTATAGCCTTTGGCTTTTTTGTAGGCAAGTTTTTTTAACTTGTTTAAGTCAGTCATAATAAGTATTCAGCATAGATTATTGAGCCGTTCGAAAACGGCTTTGCGGGAGAGCCTGAGCTTATCGCGTGTGATAGCGGAAGGTTCAGGGAGAGAGGAGGGGGAGCAGGGACGCGGTTTTGACTGCAGATAATAGCGCAGTTCGTCGAGGGCGTGGTCATCGTATTTTTTAGGCAGGTCGCCTGCTCCCCAGGAATAGGTTTTGAATTCGCGGATCAGGTTTACGCAGCTGCTGAAAACGAAGAGGCGCGGTTTGCCGTCGGCGCTCATCAACTGTGCCTTGACACGGTTGATACCGCTGAAGATGTCCTTATTGACATTCGGGTTGACGGCGATACCTGCTTCGCGGAAGAGCTCTGTGACGGACTTGATGCCCGACAGGGTGCGTTGATTGGCGGCAGAGTCTATCAGGGCTGATACGCAGCCGGAGTTATCGGTTTTCCAGTTCAGAGAACGTGAGATTTCCCGGATACGGGCGGCGTGGAAGTTGATGTCTTTACCGGCCTGAAAGTGTTCTGCGACGACAAAGATATTGCCGTCGCCGTCGATGGCGTACCAATGACAGGAAAGGGGGTTGTTGAGTCCCGGGTCGATGGAGAGGTTATCCTGCCAGTGATCGGGGATGGGGAACGGGTCTATGACGTGAACGGCGGGATCGAATTCGGGATAGACGAGTCCGCAGCCCGAGGTAAAGCGACCGTATCGGCGGGAAAGGAGTTCGTCGTTGCTCATGACGTCGGTCATGGCGTCGATTTCCGATTTAGGGAGGAAGGGGTTATCTGCCCATTCCATGAAGAGGGTAAAAATCTGAGGGTCGTTGTTGGGGTTGAGGTAGATTTTATCGTAGACCCAAGAGAGGCCTTTTAGAGGGGTCATGGTGGCGAAGCATTCGCCTGCTCTGTCCAGAAGACGCATACGGCATTCTTCATAGATGTCGAGCGGAGGTTCTTCGTCGAACCAGACGAAATCGAGGTCGGCGCCCTGAAATTTTTCACGTGAAGCTTCGCAGGATTTGAAGCCCAGACGGCTCAGTCCGCCGAAAACATTTCTGACCATGATGTAGTCGATAACGCCGTATGACGGTGAAGAAGAAGAGCCGTTTATCATCACGACTTTTTCAATGGAAGCGGGAGGAAGGTAGGAAAGGATTTTTTTTTGGGCGACATCTCTTTGGACAGATTGCGAAACGCTGACGCACCAGCCTGAAAGATCGGGCTTATTGGGACGGAAAGGATGGTTGCCGAGAAGCAACCAAACGGTTTCGACGGCGCCGCATTCGGTTTTGCCGCTTCTGTTGCCGCCGAAGACCCAGCGGTTGCGTTTGAGTGAGGAATGGAATTCAATTTGCTTGGTATGGACGACAGGTCCGGAATTGTAGCCGTCGAGTTTTGATTTCCGGCGTTCGATTTCTTTGGAGATGGCATTCAGTTCACTGAGGATGGATCGCATATAACAAAAATCCCGAACAAACGGGGAAAAACGACAATAAAACAAGGTCGTGCGGAGAGTATAATTAAGACGCCCGAGAAACAGCCGTAAAATACGGCTGAAAAGTAGAGGCGGGCGTGTCTCGTAATTTACGGACGGACAGAGCGATGCGCATGTCTGCGACGGCACGCCCGTCTCTTGCGGGCAACAAAAACAGGAAACACATCGAAAAAGACACATGAGCAGCGTCTGCGAAGGAGGAAGAAACAGAGGGAACGAAGCGAGGTCAGAGGCATGAAGAGATATGCGGTGATAGTGATAATGTGCGCGTTGGTCATGATGGGGATACTCACGGCAAGGACATGCCGGGCGGATGCAGTGGAGATACCGGAGTGGGTAAGGACTGTCAGGAAGGGGGCGTATATGTACACCCGGGATAACGCTTCGGAAAAAAACAAGCTTATGAGTCCTCCACAGGGATATTATCTCAAGGTATCGGAAGAAAGGGGGAACTATTATAAGGTAGTGATATATGATCCCGTGGAGCCCAGATACATGAAGTGGGGATACATGCTGAAGGAGGACGTCATAGCTGCCGAAAACGTAGTGCTGCCCGTATACCCTGAGGTTACGGCAGAAGGGATAAAGGGAGTTTACGCGGCGCCTGATCTGAAGGGTTTTCTCAGAACGGAGGGCGAAGCGGTCTACTACGGTGAGTACGGAGAAGGAGAGGAAAAGCTTTATTACGTAAGGGTAGGAAACATATACGGATATGTCAGGGCGGAGGAAGTAAGCTTTGAAGTACCCGAGCATCCGACGGAAGTGCCTGAAAAGCCGGAGGAAAAAGACCCGATAGAAAAGCTGACGGAGCCTACTGAAATAAACGACACTTTAGCGATGATAATATTTGTATCAGCTGCTCTTTGTTTCGGGGTGCTGTTGTCATGGACGATGCTCAGGAGGAAGTAGAAACAATTAAGGGGAGGAAGAGGCGGAAAGCGAAACAGTAGCTCAGCGGGATTTTTTTCCGGAGGGAAGGCCGCAGGTGAGCAGTAACATCATTTTATTGAACCAGGGCTGAGGAAAGAGAATGTTCTCAGCCCATTTCAGACCGGAATTTTCAGCTTCGAGAGCATAATAGAATTTCAGAAGAGCGGTTTTCAGAGCTTTGTAATATACGACCGAAGAGATCCCGAAAAGACGCGCAGTATTTCGAGCCTCGTTTCTTGCAATAAAATGCATGGTAAGAAGAGCTGCAGCGCCCGAAGGGATCTTTTCGAGCACGGCAGTACAGATACGCGATATGTAAAGCATATCGTTTTTGGCGTCCGAAAGGTCGATGAGTACCCGGATCTGATCCAAAGCGCAGCCGGTGCACGACAAAGAAAAAGCGTTTTGCGCGAATTGATTGACCTTGGCGTCTATTTTCTGCACACAGTTTTTAGTGCGGCGCAAAACGGTAAGCATGGCGACTGCAAATGCGCTTTTATTGTCATAAGGAGTTTCTTTGCTTCGCATGAGATACCTGGCTTCACGGCAGAAATCGGATTCCAGGAATTTAAGGTATTTGTTGTAATACATGGCACACCTCAGAAAATGTCGTAAATATCACAAAACGCATATCGAAAAGGAGCAACAGGGCTTATGATGCGTATCCGAAGTAAACAGAGTATCTGCACGGGGTCGGAGTTTAGCAGCAGACATTTATGTTTCTCAAGGTGATATTTGATACAATTGTACCATAATATAACTGCCAACAGTACGTCGCAAACCGAAAAGTATAAAAAATTTTTTTAGGGGGCGGAATGAGGTACAGAGGGCAGAAGTGACAGCGGAAAAGAGTGAAAGAGTTTATTCGGGCGGAAGGAGGCGAAGAGGAGGGAAAAATTTCAAATACCGATCCCGAGAAAGGAATAAAAATGAGGAACGAGAATAAGACATATATCGGGATATATGTGTTGAGAAGTTCAGAGAAAATAAAAATGAGGAACGAGAATAAGGTAAAAGGGAAGGAGACGGGCGGGTCCGAACGAAATACGATGAAATACGGAAAAACAAAGAGGAGCGGAACCGAAGTCAATGAGAAAGCAATTCCGATACGGCTGTCATTCCGGTCGACTTTTCGGAAGATATTCAGAGGAACGAGTCAGAGCGGTATTCGGAGTACATAACAGATATTATCCGAAAGGGAATATGTAGGGGCGGGGCTTCGAAAGAAAGGAAGCCCGTGAGGCGGTTATTTGGAAGGGGAAGATGGGCAGTAGTTTTTACAATAGTGAGCGGTTGGCATATCGCTTGAGGGGGTGACGGTGATTTCAGAGAGGGTGCAGCAATTGCACTCGTGATTGATGTGTTTGCAAGCCATGACATCGCAATTGATTTTTTGAGACATAAAAAAATACTCTCCTTTAAAATGTCGGACAGTAAAGAGTCCGCAGTATTATTATTGAGAAAGAGGGGATTTTTTATACAATAGGAAGGGAAGGAAAGTGGGGAGGAGCGGAGGAGATCGGGGAAAGAGGCAGAGGAGAGTAAAGATCCGGGAGAGGAGAGCAAAGATCCGGGAGAGGAGAGTAAAGATCCGGGAGAGGAGAGCGGAAGAGGGTGAATAGAGCCGGGAAGGTTGAGAGGAGGAATAAACGTGAGCGGAAAAGTGAAGTATTGTATCGTGCAAAGGTAGAGGAGAGCAAAGATCCGGGAGAGGAGAACGGAAGAGGGTGAATAGAGCCGAGGGATAAGTAAAGGCGGAAAAATATGGAAGAAGGATAAACTGAAGGAGGCGGCAAATGTGAAAAAATAAATAAAGTGAAAAAACAATGGAAAAACGGTTGATTTTTTTATCAATTTGAATTACAATTAGAAAACAAAAGGATCTGCTGAGGCAGGACGAATTGAGCTGTGGGGGAAGTGAGACGAGTGATGTATCAGAAGGTCCGAGAATGCCACATTAAGCTTTTAAAAAGAGGGAAGGAAAGATAGTTGCCTTGGCTTTTTGTGTATTTCTTTATAATAATGTAAAGGAGGAAAAGAATGAGGTCAAGAAAAAAGGGTTTTACTATTGTTGAACTGATGATCGTAATAGTTATCATAGGTATACTTATCGCGATAATAGTGCCTTCCGTGACGAGTGCCATAGAGAGTGCGAATATTGCGAGTGATCAGAGCGATGTTAAGAACATGAATACCATATTGCAGGTATATTGTGTACAAAACGGTATAGACACCACGAAGCTGCAGGCTCCCGAAGTGAGGGCGATAGTGAGCAGCGAGCAGAAGAACTATACGTTTGTCCCCAAGAGCAGTAAAGGCATATATTGGTATAGTGTAAACGAAGGCAAGATTGTATATTCGACGAACGGGGATCCTAACAATGTAGTTTTATCCAATGTGGCTCATGCGGCATTTACGCCGAGTTCGCCCGAGGAGCTTGTTGAAGGATATCTTTATCTCAATACTGGAGACGAGTTGGACGAGGTATTCACGGCTTTGAGGAGTGTGATCAACAGAGCTACATATAATAATGTGTTGGCAGCTGCCGCGTCAGTAGTGAAGTTTACAAATTTTCAGACGCACATAGGGAATTTTGATCCGTCACATACGTTATATATAAGCAGCACTTCCATGTATAAAGACGGGGGTGCGAGCATAGATAATGTTGTGTTTGCGACAGGCATAACTGTTATACCGAAGGTGGAAACGTTATTGGATCTGGATTTCAGTCCAGGGGTGGATATAGTATTGCCGGCGACGGTGAAAGTGGTTGAACCGTACGCTTTCATATCGGTCAGGTCCGATACGAGGTTAGTGGTAAACAACAGTTCGACGAAGGTAGTAGAAGGTGCGCTCAGCAAGTCGATCAAGAAGGTGGCGAATGTTGAGAACATATCCTACTCCGATTACAAGAACAATATAAAGGGCAACTCGCTTGTCAAGATACAAATAGTGGACGAAAAGGATAAGGATAAAGTAATAGACACGGTTACTTGTGATGATATGTCCAATAAGGCTCTTTATACGGATGAAGCTCTCAAGGCAAAGATCGATCTTACCAAGAAGTATACAGTAGGCGGAAAAACGCAGTATTCGCTCAGGGATGAACAGACTGCCGAAGCAACTGAAGAAAATGCAGAATTGGCTTCTTCGCAGATAATAATAAGGACTGAGGCTCTTATGGCAAGATATCCCGATATAAATGCCATAGATATAAAGTATATCAGCAAGAAGACCGATTCCGGAGCGGGATACAATGCGATAGATATATATGTTCGCGCATTCAATGATTCCGGGACAGTGGTCGATATGATCATCACTTATATACCTGCCTGACACCGAAACGTAATTTAATTACGACGGATAAAAAGGATAAAAAAAAATTATAAGGAGAAAAAAAATGAAAAACTTTATGAAGCTTACGCTGGTGCTTATGATTGTTGTTGCATTAGGCGTATTTGCAGCTTGTGATTTTAGCGCAAGCGATGTTGAAGCCATCAAATTCGTAAAAGCTCCTGCAGCTTCTTACGGTCTGAACCAAGTGGTAGAGATAAAGGATTTTGAGGTTGAAGTTACATATGCAAACGGTGCCACCGCGACATTCAGTCTCAATAATTCCCTTCTTACGGTTCAGGGTGTTGTTGACGGCAAGCTTGATACTTCTACACCCGGTCAGCACACAATTATAGTTACATATCAGGGGATCAAGTGTGAATTCACTTATATGGTAGTAGGTACCTCGACAGAGCTCAAGAGCCTCGATGAACTTACCGATGTAAATTATATAAACTTTGTTAATACTCTCAGAGGCCTTGAAGCCGATAATACCGAAAAAGTTACTATAATCCTTACTCAGGATTATGACTTTACCGGTTATGAATGGGAAAAATTCGTAGCGAATACTCCCGTTGAAATCAAGAGCGAAGGCGGCACATATACCATTAAGGGTATTACCGTGACCGAATACAATGAAGACGCTATCGGTTTCATAGCTGCTGCAAGCAAGAGTGTAACCTTTGAAAACGTTAATTTCGACAACACTTCCATTACAAGCAACAATAAGGAAGTTTCCGTGCTTGTAGGAAAGCTTAATTCCGGATCCGAACTTCATGCGACCAACGTAACGATCACCAATACATACCTTTACGGTCTCAGCTGCGTTGCGCCTCTTACCGGACGTACAAATAAGGTAGTTATCGATGTCAATAACGTAGTAGTTGACGGCGGAACGATCACGTCTTACAATCCCGTAACCGTTGCAACCGATGACGGCGAAGGCGACAAGATCGGCGGTCTTTTCGGACAGATCCAGAATTCCGATTCAACTGTTAATATTACCGGTTGCATAGTGAAGAACATAACTCTCAGCGGAACCCGTGATATCGGCGGTATCATTGCTTACCTTGCTGACATTGAAACTAACCTTACTAACAACAAGGTTGAAAACGTGACCTTTGCTGCTTCCGTTTCCGGCGGAATGCGTAAGGATAAGGGAACCAGAAATGTCGGCGGCTTCATCGGCACGGTAGAGGGCTCTGCAACACAGGCTACAAATAACATTGTTCTTACCGGCAATGAAGATACAAATGTAAACCTCTATGTCAACTCCGATTATGACTGGTCCAGAACCGGCAGGTTCATAGGCGGTCTCAGAGGTTACAGCTTTGCTTTCAATATCACGATAAACGGTGTTGATTATGTTATGACATATAACGATTCTCATGCATCTTTCACTGTCGGCGGATATGAAATCAATCTTACCAATTGTGAAAATATTAAAGCAGAAGAAAACTTCGAGGGATATCAGGCTATGCAGGATGAGGTTATGCCTTATCTCAACGGCGAGATCATTCTCTGAGAAATAATCAGCTGTTAATATGATTCTTACTCCCTTCCGAAAGGAAGGGAGTTTTTTATGTTCTGAATTTTTTACGCTAAAAAAAACTTTTTCGTGTTCTGAATTTTTACGTTCAAAAAAGATTTTTTCGTGCTTGAGTTCTTATGTTAAGGAAGGATTTTTTCGTGTACTGAATTTTTACGTTTGCTTTCCCGCGGCTCTGAAAGTATCGTCGCCGTTGCAGTTTCGGTTATAAACTCAGATACATGTTTGCGGCAAGTGTATTTACAGTTGAATAACTGCGAACGAGTCAGTCCTCTGAGCGTTATAGTCGGTTCCCCGATATTATTTTGAATAAGTGCGAAATTCAGTAAAGGTTATCGTGTATGGCGGATTTATACGTAGGGTATTCTATAAAGCTTTTACATTGCGGATAAAACCGAGGCTTTATTTTTGTGTTATAGAGCTTCCGGCGGTAATAGATTTGATATCATGCAGTAAGGAAGGGGGTTGTCGGGCTGTGGAAGCGGTGCGGAATGCGACGGGTAAAAGCTGCCGCAAGCATTGTAGTCGGAAAACGGTCAGTGAATTTGTAAAATAAAAAAAGGCTTGTATAAAAGCCTCTTATTCTGAAGTACACGGCAGGGATAACAGAAATGAATTTTGCTGCGCGGGCGGCGATCTTTTATAAAGGAGATCGGTTTCCGATGCAAAAGACGCGCAACGGTAAAAGAACAGTTACTCGGCTTTCTTTTTATAAAGCTTTGCGAGGCCGCCGGTAGAGGTTTCGCGGTAGTCTTTTTTAAGATCCTTACCTGTTTCGAGCATAGTTTCTATAATGAGGTCAAAAGAGATCTCACGGGTCCCGACAAGAAAGTTGGCGAGGTAGAAAGCCGTAAGCGCACGTTCGGCGGCAACGGCGTTTCTTTCTATGCAAGGTATCTGGACCAGTCCCCAGATGGGATCGCATGTGAGTCCGAGGTGGTGTTCAATGGCGATCTCGGCGGCGTACTCTATCTGATTTACGCTCATTTTGTAGGTTTCGCATAAGGCTGCCGCTGCCATGGAGCATGCGCTCCCGATCTCTGCCTGACAGCCGCATTCCGCACCGGATATACTTGCGTTGTGTTTGATAAGATTGCCCATCAGGCCGCCTACTGCCAGTCCTCGTATTATATCCTCGTCGCGCATTTTTCGGGTGCGCTGAATATAGTAGAGCACGGCGGGCATGACGCCGCAGGCTCCGCACGTGGGCGCTGTGACCACCTTTCCGCCGCAGGCGTTTTCCTCGGCAACCGCATAAGCATATGCGCAGACGAGTCTGTGTTCGCGGGTTTCGGGCATTTCGTCTATGTGATTGGAGGAGTACAATGAAGCGGCTTTTCTGACTATCCCGAGTCCTCCGGGGATGATGCCGGTGGCTTTTATGCCTCTTCTGAGTGTTTCTTTCATGCTTTCCCAGACGGAAGACAAAAATAATTCTATATCTTCGCCTTCACATTCCAGTACATATTCATAAAGTGAAATATCCTTTTGTTCGCAGTAGTTTTTGATCTCACGGAAAGAACGAAGCGAATATACGTCGGGAGTTTCGGTTTCTCCCTTTCCGTCGAAAAGAAGACTCCCGCCGCCGATACTTACGGCAAGATGTTCGCCGATTTTTTCGTTGTTACGGTAAACTTCGAATATCATTGTGTTGGGATGCGGTTTTTCTGTTTCACAGTCGAAAACCACCTCGCAGTTTTCTCCCAAAACGTCCGTGATAGCGATATCGGTGCCGTGACCTTTACCCGTGAGGGCAAGTGACCCGAATAAGATCACGCGGAAAAAGTCGGCGTCGGGATGTTCTTTCTTCACAAGCTTGGCGGCGCGTTCGGGTGCGATCGTATGGGAACTGGAAGGGCCTCTGCCGATTTTATAAAGTTCTCTGAGTGATTTCATAATGATTCCTTATACGTAAATTCGTTATTTTCGCAAACTCCACACTATAGCACAAGCTACCAAATTTACAGCTTTTTGTCAAGTGTTTTAAAGGCTTTTTCTTATGGCGCAGGCTATTTTTCGACACGATCGGATCAGAAACTTTTTTTAAAACAGTTGTCTTGTACCTGTATTCTGTTGCCTGATTCTCAAACTGATAGTATAATCTGAGTGGAGGCGGACATGGATACTTATTTTATTGCTTTTGAAAATGCGCTTTGCTCGGAATGGAGCGGCGGACAGACCCGTGAATTATTATTGCTTCCGGAAGGTTCTTCGTACGGACGCAGGGATTTTTCCGTCAGAATTAGTTCTGCGTCGGTGAATGCGGAAGAAAGCGAGTTTACGTTGCTTCCCGGGGTAAGAAGGTTTCTTTCGGTTTTGGAAGGCAGAGTTTCGCTTTTTGCAGCTGCAGACGATGCGGAGAGCTCCGGTATAAAAAAAGCCGAAAAAACAGATTTGTTTCCGGGAAAGGTGTTTGAGTTCGACGGCGGCAGAAAAGTGATCAGCCGGGGAACTTGCATAGATCTGAATCTGATGCTGAACAGAGGTGCCGACGGCGGAATGATATTTTTCCCGTGTGGCGGAAGATGTGATTTTAAAAACGGCAGGTTCAGTTATTTCGTATTCGGCTCCTGCAAGGAAGATAACGGCGGATATTCCGCAGATAAGGAAATACCTGAAAATAAAAAGTTTTTAGTTTCATTTTATTCGCAAACGGGAGGAGAAACGGTAGTGCAAGGAAAAAAGAGCGTGCTTCCGTCACGTACACTTGCCGTTTTTAATCCCGAACCGGGCGAAGCGCCGGAAATACTGACAAAAGCTGCAGTGTATTTGATATGGGCGGAGTATTGACGTCTGACGGACTGCCCGGGATTCTTTCAGAGATATATTCACCATGAAACGGGAGTTATACCGTGCATGGCGAGAAAATCATTTGCGACGGAAAAATGTTTGCATCCGAAAAAACCGGTACTTGCCGATAAAGGTGAGGGATGCGGAGCAGTCAGGACGAGGTGCCGGGATTTGTTTATGAGAGGCAGTTTGGCTTGAGCGGGTCTGCCCCAAAGCAGAAAAACGCAAGGCGGCGCGTTATCGCTGATTTCTTTGATTGCGTTTTCGGTAAAGGTTTCCCAACCGATGCCTTTATGTGACATGGGTTTATTTTTCTCTACCGTCAGCTGATTGTTGAGGAGCAGGACGCCTTCCCGAGCCCAACGGGTAAGGTCTCCGCTCGTATTATGGGTCATTCGCCCAAGGTCAGAGCGGATTTCTTTATAGATATTTTCCAGGCTCGGAGGAATCTTTACATTTTCGGGCACGGAAAAAGACAGCCCCATTGCCTGACCGGGCTGATGATAAGGGTCCTGTCCGAGGATTACGACTTTGACGTTATTCAGGTCCGTGAGAAAAAAACAACTGAAGATTTTTTCACGGGGCGGGAAGATCGTATCTCCGCGGTCATATCTTTTTTTCAGTTCTGCGCAAAGCCCGGAAAAATATGATTTGCGCATTTCTTTTTCAAAAAAAGCTTGCCAGCCGTTCTGAGGAATATTAAACATTTCAGCTCCGGTATTTTCAGCAAATAGAAGTATTGCCGCGGCAACCCATCCGACTGATGTTTTGCTCTTCGGTAACTGTATTATACCACAAAACGTTTCAAGGTGCAATCCATTTAAAGGCCGGACTTATATGCTTTTGAAACTACGGCGAAACAAGTTTTCCCGTAAAAGCATCCTGATAAATGACAAAAAATCCTTTCGGAGCGTTGTTTTCCGTAACTTCGATAAAGGAGAAATCGCTTTGAGGAGCGGCGGAATATTCTTCCGGAAGCGCGTAAGCAATGTATTTCGGAATGTTTTCCTGCGTCACCACGCCTATAGCGTAAAAGCCTTTTTCCTTGTCGATACGCACCCAGTAGCTGTTTTTCACGGCTTTTATGAGCGGCTTATAGGCGGGGTTTTCTTCCAGAAGCCGACTGAGTCGCGAAGCTATGGTCCTGTAATAAGGCTTTATTCCCAAAGCTTCGGGGAGTCTGCGCATGACTGCCTGCTGCTTGTCTTCGCTCAAAACAGTGCTTTCTCCCGCATATGCGACTATGGCAGGATTTTTGCCGTCGTGCGCGATCACGAAACATTCGGGAGAGTCGTTTTCGCCGACAGCTGGTACGGAAAACACCGTTGTTCCGGATCCGGCTTTGCAGGTGGTATATTCGCCTCCGGATCGCAGCATTATGTAGTACGAAAGGGTTTTCGGTGCGTAAAGCGAAAGCGAGACCTGAGTCAGCCTGTTTCCCGTGCGGAGCGTAAGCATTCCCGAAACGCCGTGTGAAGGCACAAGCGTATTCTTTACTTCTGAAAGCACAAGCATATTTTTGCGAAACATATATATCTCCTTTTTTATAATTGTATTATTTCAAAAGATGAGAAAAATGTCGAATGCGGACGAAAAAGGCTGATTTCGCGGCAAAACCGCATATATAGACCATAGCAGGTATGCCCGCGTACGCAGAAAAAAGAGGATTCAAAGAAAGTCTTCGGAAAATAAAAAAATATGGTGAATCTTTGAAGCGATTATTTTTATCCTTGACGAAAGAAAGAAAAACATGCTAAAATAAACAACGGACGGTATGCTGGAAGAATGTATGTAAAAAGTCTGGTATTCGAAAATTTCAGAAACATAAGGTCGAGGTCGATCACTTTTGAAAAGGGATTGAATTTGCTTTGCGGCGAAAATGCGCAGGGCAAAACCAATACTATCGAAGCCGTAAGTCTTTGTGCACTGGGCAGGTCTTCGCGGAGCGACAGGGAAAAGGAAATGATCGCTTCAGGAAAGGATTTTTGCCGGGTTTGCTGTAATTTTGAATCGCGTTACGGAGAAGGCAGGATAGATGTGATCCTTGTGCGGAGCGGAAAAAAAAGCATATCCGTAAATTATGTTCCCATAACCCGGCTGGGCGAGTTGATGGGGTATCTGAACTGTGTATGGTTTTCGCCCGACGAATTGAAACTCGTCAAGGAAGGACCGCAGGAAAGACGGCGTTTTCTCGATGTGGATCTGTGTCAGACGGACAAGGCTTATTACTATGCGTTGGTCCGGTACAATAAGATCTTGTCACAGAGGAATAATCTGCTCAAAAGCGGGTCCGGTTCTCTGGAGATGGATACGATGCTGGAGATTTGGGACAGTCAGCTTGCGGCAGAGGGCGTAAAGCTGGTGACAAAGAGGCGGGCTTTTGTGAACAAGCTTGCTCCCGAAGCTGAAAAGACGCATTTAAGACTTACAGACGGAAAAGAAGCTGTGTCGGTGAGGTATGTTTCGCAGATTGAGGGAGAAACAAGAGAGGAGATGACGCAGAGTTTCCGAGAGCTTTTAAAGAAGTCGAGAGAAAAGGATATAACGTTGAAATATACTGCCGTAGGAGCTCAGCGAGACGATATAAGGATGGAAATCGGAGGCATAGATGTAAGGGCGTTCGGATCGCAGGGACAGCAGCGAACGTCGGCACTGTCTTTGAAGCTTGCCGAGGTGAGCGTATTCGAAGAAATGACGGGAGACAAACCCGTGCTTTTGCTTGACGATGTTCTGAGCGAGCTGGACAAAGGCAGACAAAAACGTCTTCTTGCCATGGGCGGAGAGACGCAGACGATAATAACTACAACTTATCTGAATGAAGTAAATTTACCTTCGGAATATAGTGTTTATAATGTAAAGGAAGGCAGATATTATGAAAGGTAGAAACCTCGGACCGTCACAGAAAGTAATTTTGATGGCTGTATTTGAAGTGCTTGCGGAAATAGGGTTGCTTGCCGCTATTGTTTACGTATTCGGTATAGCTCCTCCATGGTATATCAAATTCTGGTCGATAGTAGCGTTTGTCGGTTGCAATATAATGATGATAGTTGCGTTGATCAGGAAAATGCAATCAGCGGGGATAAAACTTGTTCTTCCCGAAAAGAAAAACAAAAAAGATTAACTGCCGTGTTTTACGGAATACTGTAAAATGCGGTTCATAAGAAGATTGTACTTGTTTCTTTTTTCAGGATGGATGTTTTTGTTTCCGGTGGCAAGGTTGATTATTCTTGCCGAGGTTTCAGGGGAGAAGCCGCGTTCGGTCAGGTAGTTCAGCATAGCGGCAATGGCTTCGAGGTCACCGTCGATTTTTTTGAAATTGTCAGAAGGAGGCGGAGCGGACTTTTTCTTTTCGGAATCGTATAACGCCAACGCGCAGATAATAACTGCAAGAGCTGAAAGTGTGCATACAATAGTAAAAATAATAAAAATGATCATAATTAATCCTCCGGTCTGGATTGTATTATTGACCTTTTAGCCGTTTGTAAACGGGGAAATAGAAATTTTTAGATTTTAAAGGAGTCTCTATGAGCAACAAAACTGGGAAAAAATCTTTCAGGCGCGTCTATTGCATGGGCCAGAAGTCATTTATTGTGGACGGTATTTTTTTTGCCGTATGTGTAATAGGGATCATAGCGTTTATAATGCTGGTCTTATATTATCCGTATGGAAAAGAATTGTTATTTAGCATTGCGGCATTGTTTTTTGCAGTGATAGGAGCTTTTTTATCGTTTGGGGATAATATGTCGTTTATAGTATTTTCCGAGGGTGAAATATCAAAGAAAAATTTTTACGGAATGATCAATAGGAGAATAAACGTTAGCGATATAAAGTATGTTTGTGTGGTGATGATGGATAATTCTCCGAAAGAAGCGTATTTTCTGCTTTGCAAAGAACATAAGGCATTTGATAAGTTTGTTAACTCGGACAAGGTGCTCAGGGATAAAGATATCATATGCTACAGAGTCACGCAGGATTCCATAAAATTCACGGAAAGCTTTTACTTCGGAAAGATAGAGGATCCGGCTAATTTTATATACGAAAGCAAGAATGATAACTGAGCCGTATAAGAAGGACAGATATGCGTTGCTGAGAGTATTGTTCACTCCGCACGGAGCGCATTGTTATAATTGCGGGGTGCCGCTGGCACCTTACGAAGATATAGGAGAATCGTCATTTTTGTGCAGCGAGTGCATGAAGAAGATAGAACCTTTAACATACAGGATATGTAAGCGGTGCGGAGCGCCGATGCCTCGTCATCATGAAGCGGATTACTGCGGAGATTGCAACTTTGAAAAAGTAAATATCGATTTTATGCGCGGAGCAGTGTTATGGAATGATATTTCCAAGAAACTGGTATATGCGCTGAAGACGGACGCAGCAAGAGAAGTTGTCAATACGATGGTGTGGTTTATGAAAAGGGAACTGAGAGCGATGAATGAAGAAACAGAAGTGGTGACTCCTGTTCCGACATTCAGACCGTACAATAAAAGCGGACACGCGACATTCATTGCCGTCGAATTGGCAAGACAAATGAAATTACCGTTATCGAGAGGGTCATTGATAAAGGTCAGGAGCAGCGAGAAATATTCTGCGGCGGGGTTTTCGGGAAGACAGGAACAGGCAGCACGAAATTTCAAAGTAATTGACAAAAGAGATTTTCGGGGTAAACGCGTACTGATAGTGGACGATGTGATAACTACGGGCAACACTATGAATGCATGTGCGGGATTACTTAAAGAAGCAGGTGCGGAGTTTGTAATGGGGATAAGTTTCGCACGGGTGGCATACAGATTAAAGGAAATAAAAAGAGAAGAAGAGATGTCAGCCGGAGCAGAGAGGAAAGAGCCGGGAAACAGTGACTGAAGGAAGGGAAATTTATAAAGCAGCGGGGAGTAGGGCGTTATAATCGGTTGACAAAAAAAGATAATTATGATATTTTAAAAGAGCTCTTTGCGAAACAGGGAAGGAAAGAGCATAAATGAAAGAAAGGCAGAAGAGGAAGAGCTGAAGGATAGTAGAAGCTGAAGAGATAAGAATAGAAAAAAAGGAATGGAGACGTATCGAAGTGGTCATAACGGGACTGACTCGAAATCAGTTGTACCTCCGGGTACCGTGGGTTCGAATCCCACCGTCTCCGCCAAACCGAAAAAAAGGGCGCATCTTGCGCCCTTTTTTCATGATTCGGACTGCAGTCATTTACTTTATTGTAAACTCCCTTGTCCTCACGTTCGAAAGAATACGCTCTGCAACCTTCTTTTCGCTGCGGGGGCATTTTATTCGCTAAACCCATTTGGAATAATACAAACTAAACCGGGTCTGAGCGGCAGTGCGTTCGGATTACTTGTTTTTGTTTGACTATACAAATGACTTTATACTTCGGTTGTGATATACAGATAAATATGGCGTTTTTGTGATTTGAGTCTGAATGTGAATGTGTTCGGACATTTTATCTGTAATTCTGAGTGACATAGCAGGTTTTTTGATGCTGTTTACAGCAGATAGCTTTATTCGGATTTACGGTTCCGGGATTTCAGCAGTTTTTTGCTGTTAAAAAAATGCACATAATCAAGAATGACATCTTTCGGGATTTTATGGTCAGAGGATTTTAGATTTTTGCAGACGTATCCGGTCGGGATTTTATATAAGAAGACAGATAAATTTTATTTCTTATAAGTTCTGAAGTAAGTTCTGAAGGTTTTTTATTCAGTGTAAATTTGTAAAAACCATTGATTTTTGACGCCGTTGATTATATAATTGTAGCGAACTGGTGTATTTGTCGGAAACGAGAGCGAAAAACGTATCGGAGATAATATTTGGGTGACATTCGGGGAAAATCCGGGAACAGATTACAGTAAGACGGCATGCCGAGTTCGAAAGGGAAGATGAAGCATGCTTACAGACAAATCGGAAAGATGAGGAGATCCCGTATTTAGAGAGTGCTTATACGGAATCTGTTGTCACGGCGGAAAGGAAATCGGTGAAAAAATGGACGGAAAGAGATTAGATGCTTTTGAAAATATGTTAAAAACGATCTTGTCGCAATATGAATCTACTGTGGAGAAGATGGCTCAGCTGAAAGCGGAAGGCAAGGAGAAAACCGTTACTTTCCGTCAGCTGTTTGCGAGTAAATTGCAGCTTCAGGCGTTTCTGTCCTATTATCGGGCGTACGGGCTGTTAGAGGAAGAGGAATAACGTATGTTTTTATGGCGCGGATTATAAACCAGACACCTTAACCCCGGCTGTTTTTGTCTGAAAAGCGTTATTTCCGGAAAACACCTGTTCAGTCGGGATATTACGGTGCTGTCGGGATATTCAAGGGGCAGCCGGGAAATTACGGCGCAGTCGGGAAATTACGGTGCAGTCCGGATATTCAAGGGGCTGTCGGGAATATTCGCGTCGGGACAGTCGGGATATAGCGGTGTGGTGAATTTATAAGATATAAGCTGTGCGGGGTAAACAAAAAAGTTGACTCAATGCCGATGAATATGATATTGACCTATGTGTTGTGTGATGCAGTACTGTTTAGCCTGAGTACGGGAAATCATTCGTAAATGTCGGAGGGCTGTTCAAAATAGCGGAGAAGAGAATAAGGAGGATTACAATGTATTGTGAGAAGTGCAGCAGGGTATTTGATGAAAGTGGAGAGTGTCCGTATTGCGGGAGCAAGAAGGTGAGGACAGAAAGGAGCGACGACATAGTATTATTATGTGAGGTTGAGGCGTTCAAGGGAGAGATGCTCAGTAAGGCTTTTGAGATGAAGGAGCTGCCGTACTTGCTGAAGAAGAAGCTGGGCAGCGGGTTCACGTTAAGGGCCGGCAGTTTTCTGGAGGAGTACTCATTTTACGTACCTATGGAGCTTTATGAGCACATGAAGGAGATAGCGGAAGTTATAGTCGGGTTTGAAGAGGACGTGGAAGAGGAAGAAGGACAGCTGTCGGAAGGAAGCGGAGATGATTGAAGCAGAAGACGGGCTCCGATAGAAGGTATCGGGGAAAAGTTCGGAGAGGAAGGAGGCGCACTGAAGCAGAAAACGTATATTTCAAGGAGGTTGCGGGATCGGGTAAATTTAGGAGAGGCTTTAAAGAGTGCGGTGTAAGTGGGGGGGTATTGCGCATTAAGCAGATAAAATGTTATAGTAATGTTGTGAAAAAAAATGCTTGACAAATCTGACGAGATGTGAGAGAATAATTAACGTGGGCGGAATATCGTTTATGCGATGACCGACTCAAATAATCACAGGAGGAAGAATATGAAAAACAGAAAAAGGTTTTCGATGGTGGCGCTTATAATTGCGGTGTGCGCACTGCTTGTAATGTTTGCGGCCTGCCAGAACGGATTCGATCCCGAAAACAAAGAGTTATTGACCGGTGAGCTTAATTTCAAGCTTTCGGACAAGACGATAGTAGACGGGATAGACCTTAATTATTCCGCGATTGAAGAAAATGAAGCGGAAAACACTTATAATGCTGCTGATGAAGTCAGTGTTATAATCAGTTTAGGAGAGGGGAGTCTTGTTGAGAGTTATCTTGACATGAATCCCGGAGTAAGTGTAGCAGAATTCATATCGTCTGCCGAGGGTAAGGGATTTACCGCGGCGATGATAAGCAAGCAGGAAGCGGTTCTTGCGAAGATGGACGAGCTTGGGATAGAGTACGAATTCAAGTACAGTCTCATGACGCTTATGGACGGATTTTCGGTGTCCATGAAGTACGGCGAATACAAGAAGATGAGCGCGCTTGACGGCGTGGAGTATTGTATAGCGGAGACTTTCTCGGTGCCTGAGCTTCCGGAGAACAGTATAGAAGCTACGTACATAGATTCCATGGGGCAGCTTCTGAATGACACATCGTATACGGGCAAGGGTACGCTCATAGCCATAATTGACTCGGGCGTAGACGTATGGCACGAAGCCTTTGCGACCGAGCCTGAGGGACAGCTTGTATCATACGAATATGTAGAGAGTGTGATGTCGAGCATGTATGCCAGCTACAATTTCGGCGGATACACGGCAGCAGACGTATACTATTCCGGCAAGATACCTTTCGGTTTTGACTATGCAGACGGCGACAATGATCCTGTTCCCGACATATTCTCATATTATATGGGGCTCGGGCTTGAGCACGGCACGCACGTAGCGGGCATAGCA
>ENA-OZZC01000118-OZZC01000118.1-human-gut-metagenome-genome-assembly--contig:-NODE-118-length-22358-cov-7.878761_pt1 | contig 22358 bp, 14 predicted proteins | sample MGYA00244933_ERZ654138 | MGnify/ENA primary metagenome ERZ654138 (study PRJEB26926, sample SAMN06165192) | human gut metagenome | biome: ENVO:00009003; feature: ENVO:2100002; material: ENVO:00002003...
ATATATTAAATTGTTTATTGACAAATATTCGAAATTAATGTAGAATATAGCCGAAATAATTTTAGAGGTAGCGAATTATGACAAAAAAAGAAACCAATAGAGAGCGGTTTGTTCGAATTGCAGAGGCTAGAACTCAAAAAATCATCGATATGATTGATTTGCTTGGCAATTGTTCTAATCAATACAATTACGAATATACGCAAAAAGATGTAGAAAAGATGTTTACGGCTATTGAAAGTGCCTTAAAATCAAGTAAGGCTCGATTCACTACAGAAAACTCTAATAAAAATACGCGGTTTAAATTTTAAAGAGGATAAAATTATGGAATTGGATTATAAAAAGCTTCTTCTTGAGTTGTATAACGCTTCGGATGCCGATGCATTATATCAGCTCATAGTTTCTTATGGGTTGGATGGCTCTGCCTATTGGAAACCGTATGGGGGGAATTTTAATAATGCTGGTATTTTTGAAAATCAGCAATCTTCTCCTGAAAACGCTTTGGTCGAAAAGTTAACTAATTCTATTGATGCTATTTTGATGAAGGAGTGTATGATAAGGGGAACTAATCCTAAGGATAAAACCAACCCTAAAGTCCCTCAAACGATAAACGCAGCCACAAAAATGTTCTTTAATGTTGATAATGGGAAATGGGAAAATATAGTTTCTACAGAAAGAAATGGTATAGCTCAAAATATTCAAATAATACTTACCGGTGATAGAAAAACTCCCAATGTAGCAATTTATGATAATGCGAGGGACAAAATCCTTCCAATTTCGAAAACACATTCCTTTCTATTGCGCGTGGCAATAAAAACGATGTCCCATTCGTTCAAGGGAAATACAATATGGGCTCGACCGGTGCGTTGGTATTCTGCGGTGATAAGCATCGTTATCAGTTGATTATTTCAAGAAGAAACTCAGAACTTAATGACAGCGATGGATTAATTGGTTTTACTCTTGTACGTAGGCATATATTAACCCCCGAAGAAGAATCCAAATACAAACTCACTTGGTATGAATACTTAGTTATTGCCGGAGAGATACCGTCAATAAATGAAAAACATCTTGATTTAGGCTTGAATAAGACGTCATTTAATTGTGGCTCTATTGTTAAATTATATTCTTATCAGTTAACGCATTCTTCTGATGCTACATTGGACTTGTGGCATGACCTTAACCCTCTTTTGTTTGAATCCGCATTGCCTATCCTTATTTATGAAAATCGTGGTTTTGGTGGACACTCTCCCACAAAAGTTATGTTGGGAAACCGAACAAGATTAGCATTAGACGCTAATGAACATATAGAATTTCAAAAAACGTTTCAAATTAATCTGTTTAACAGCAATATTCCTATTCAGGTATATCTGTTCAATCGAGATACAAAAAACACCGAATTTATTTCAGGACAATCAGTTGTTTATACCTTAAACGGACAGACACAAGGTGCTGAACGTAAGTCCTTTATCTCGATGGATTTAGGTTTTAGAAACTTGAGAGAATTTTTGCTTGTTTGGGTTGATTGTTCTCAAATAGGGACAACAGCAAGACAAGAATTGTTTATGGCTTCGCGTGATAGATTGAAGCAAGGAAGATTTTATACGGAACTTCGCCAAAGTTTAATAGATCTTCTCTCTAATGATACTCATCTAAAGCAAAAAGAGCAAGAGTATAAAGGTCGAGTGTTTAGAGAAACTGGCAAGGATAAAGATATGGTTCAATCCTTATTTTCGAAGTTGAAAGGAAACCAAGATATAAGAAAAATGTTTTCCGGGAACAATGGCGCGTTTTCATTCTTTACGAAGAAAGTAAAGAAACCTGTGCCATCTGAAGAGCAAAAGGAAGAGAATAAGAAAGAAACGAAAAAACTGAAGCGTTATCCTACGTTGCTTAAAATAAAGGGGTTTGAAAGAAGTTCCGAAGATTTTGTTAAGGTTATTCGGAAAGGCGGTAAAGGAAAAATTACCCTTGAAACCGATGTGGAAAATACATTTCTTTCGCGTTCAGATGATGCTGGTTCTATTGAAATTACAACGTTGGATTTTGGGAAAAATAGAGGAGCAGGCGGAGAAAAGAATATTCCAAGTGAAGATTCTACAAAATTACGCGTGCAATTTTCCGGGCCCTGTGAGGGAGAATTTGAAGTAATGATTGAACCGAGGGAAGAAGTTGAAGTTGGAGATAACATTCAGCTCTCCATAAAAATGATTTCCTCTGTTGGCGAACACGAAGTTGTTGCTTTTATTAAAATTGATAAGGAAGCTCAACAACCTAAAGAACCAAAAGAAAAGACTGTTGAAGAGCCGGAACTTTCGTTGCCTAAACTTACAAGAGTAGTGCAGTATAGCGAGGATCCCGAACAGGCTAAATGGTCTGACTATGGAATGACTTCGGAGAGCATTGTAAAAATTCAAATCAATCCCAATGGTGCAATAGATGAAGTCCTTATCAATATGGATTCGAACTTGGTTAAAAAACTTATAAATGCTAAAGGCGCAAACGTAGAAAGAGTCAGGAACAAATACATTTCGTCAATTTATTCTCACGTTTTAATGGTATATACTACTATGTATGGCTATTATTCAAAAGATGATATTGAGATAGATGAGTATGTCCGTAAAGATATTCAAGAGTCGTTAAACGCAGCAGTCGAGTTCTCTTTCCAATATTACGCTAATTTTCTTTTAACCTACGAGAGCTTTTCTGATTAATCAAATAAGTTGGGTGGGTAAAAATAGCCAAGTTTCCAATTAATTTGGGCGGGATATTTTGAACGCAAAAAATATTCGTTTTACGTTATTATTCATCCACCAATATAACCCGGGCGAATTTTTCGATCCGGGTTTCGTCATGATACAGCTCTTATTACGGCACGGGGTTTTGCATAATATAAGTCTTTTCATGTTACCGGTTTTTTTCATGTTACCGGTTTATGCAACGATCCGGGTTTCGTCATGATACAGCTCTTATTATTATACTGAGTTTTGTCATGGTCCGGGCCTTAATACAGGTCTTTTCATGCTACGGGGTTTTGTCATGGTACGGGGTTTCGTCGTGACGATTTGCAAGTCAGCTGTATTCCTCCCGGCGCTTTTCATTTTGCTATCCGGCATACCCGTAAAAGAGAGCTTTTTCCGGATTTTTTCTCCGTCTGCTTTCGGCAGCTTCTGTTTTTAAAAGGTCATTCGCCAACACGCCGGCATCGATCGTCACGACAAACTAAAATTGTATCCGCACTCTGTTTTCAAAAAATTTTTGAACGACTGTCACGTATTACTCAGCTAAAATAAATTAATACAAAAACCTGTTAAAAACTCTTTACTATTTCCGTGCAATATGCTATAATCACGCAACGAACGGGAGTATTTTTGTACTCCTTTTAATTATGTGATTTTTTAAGGGGAGAAATATGAAAAAGCTGTCTGACAAAGCAAGAAAAAATATTACAAAATATACAGCTATGGTAGTTGCATGCGCGCTCACCGCGGTATGTATCAATATGTTTCGTGTACCCCATAAAATCGTCACCGGAGGACTTACCGGTCTTGCTACTCTCATCAACCTGCTTGTGCCTTCTCTCCCCATCGGCGTCATGACATTTGCTCTCAATATCCCTATTCTTATTGTAGCGCTGATAAAGGAAGGCTGGCGTTTCGTGCTGGACTCGGTAATCACAGTAGGTGTGATGAGCCTTTTTACCGACCTCACCGTCTTTCTTCCCTCACCTACCGACAACGTACTCCTGGCTTCGATCTATGCGGGCGTGCTCGGAGGACTTTCCATGGGCTTATATATCAAGTACCGCGTGAGCAGCGGCGGAACGGAAATGCTGGGCAGAGTTTTACAGCATCGTTTTCCGAATATTTCGATTCAGGCAGTTGTAGCCGCTCTTGATATAATAATAGTGGTTGCGGGTGCCGTTGCGCTTAATAACCCCGAAAACCTTCTTTATGTTTTGATAATTATATTCCTTACCACAAAAATTTCCGATATAGTTATAGTAGGTCTTAACTCCTCCAAGCTGTGCTACATCATCACCAACCACCCCGACGAGGTCAGCGAACTTATGCTTCAGCACATGAAAGTCGGTATCACCAAGCTTGAAGGAATAGGTATGTATACGGGAGCTTCCCATTCCGTGCTTATGACGGCGGTAAAACGCGCTCAGGTGTCACACATACGAAGCTTGCTGAAGTACGTCGACTCTCACGCTTTTCTCATCGTTTCCGACGCTTCAGAGGTATACGGCAAGAATTTTTCGCCCTTCTCCTCAACTTAAAACCTTGTTTTTACGGCAAAGTTTCGGACGCATAAGCGTCCGCTGAATTTTTGTCATGCCGAAATGATCTATATCATAAATAATTCGATCAGGAGCAATCATGAAAAAACTTACCTCAAACAAATTCGTCATCAAATACGGCGCTATGGTCGTCGCCTGCATACTTTATGCCTTCAGCGTTGCGGTCTTCACGGCTCCGAATAAAATAGTCGCCGGAGGCATGACCGGTATCGGCACCATGCTTAACGCCCTCTTCGGCTGGAACATCGGTGTCATGACCACAGTGCTCAATATCCCCATTCTGCTTTTCGCCCTTAAAAAACAAGGTTGGCGTTTTGTGCTCGATTCGTTTATTACGATCGCCGTGCTCAGCTTGTTTACCGACTTGTTTTCAATGTATATTCCCGTCATAACAAACGACTCCCTGCTCGCCTGCGTATACGCCGGACTCATGCAGGGTATCGCCGTCGGTCTTTTTCTCAGATACAAAGTTTCAAGCGGCGGCTCCGAACTCCTCGGCAGACTCATCAGTGAAGCAACCGGCAAACTCAGTATGCAGCTGCTTGTCGGGATCATCGATACCATAATAGTCGTAACGGGTACTTTCGTGCTTCAGAACCCCGAAAACCTCCTTTACGTTCTTATACTCATATTTATTTCCACAAAAGTTTCCGATATCGTGATCGTCGGATTTTCAAGAGCGAAAATGTGCTACATCATCACAAATTACCCCGACGAAGTCGGAGAACTCCTTTTAAAACACCTTAAAAGAGGCGTGACAAGAATAGAAGGAACGGGTATGTATACAGGCGCCACACATTACGTGCTTATGACCGTCATTCGCAGAAATCAGATCTCACAAATCAAGAATATACTGAAATTCGTGGACAGCCACGCCTTTCTGATAGTTTCGGATTCGTCCGAGGTGTACGGCCAAGGCTTCAGCAGCATCGTGCAGTCTGACGATCAGCAGCCCAAACCCCGCCGTAAAGCTCTGAAAAAGCCTGAAAAAACCGAAACTCCGTCAGCCGACGGAAACACTCCGTGATCTTTCCCTTCGTCCTTGAAAGAAGTAAAACCTCCTCTTTCGGGTCATAACTTACAATAAAAACCGTTTTATCGGTCTGCCCGGACGCGTCACAGCGTCCTTTTTTTGTCTCTGAAAGTCTTATGCTCACCTTCAGCCGCTTACGCCCCCTTTCTCTGCACGTGAACCGTCCGGAAACAGCGTTTCCTCAGCGGCACCTGTCTTTCCGCACCCCACCGCAACCGGATAAAAACTTTCCGCATTTTTAATTGTACTGTAGCGTCCTTTTTTTGTCTCTGAAAGTCTTATGCTCACCTTCAGCCGTTTACGCCCCCTTTCTCTGCACGGAACCGTCCGGAAACAGCGTTTCCTCAGCGACACCTGTCTTTCCGCGCCCACCGCAACCGGATAAAAACTTTCCGCATTTTTAATTGTACTGTCAGGTGATGTTTTTTAAAATCATATAAAAATTATTCGTGCTTATGTGTTGATTAATATATGTTTTTTAATATGCTTGACATTTAAATCGCATGGTGTTATAATAATCAAATAAAATACAAATAAAATACAATAAAGGAGTAATGATTATGAGAAAGCTGTTTATTATAATTATGTGTCTTATCATATCGGTTTCTTTAGTCTCCTGTGTAGATCCGAATTCTCCCGATGACGACCCGGAAAATACTGATGTCGCATACGAGTTGTATACTTTGTCTGTGGCAAAAATGAATGAAACAGATAATTATGCAAGCAAAACAAAATATGAAATGGATATGACAATCGACGGAGGCGGCATGAGTATGACTTCCATTATGAAAATGGATTCGGAGTTCAGGCAGTATGACCGTAAAAACAAGAGCTTTGTCGGTCTTATTGACACTGAAATGTCGGTTTCTATGCCGGATCAGTCTTCTGAAACTTCCTCCCCCATGCTTCTGACGGAATTCAATATTTTTACTGCGGAAGATATTTTGTATTTTGATGTGACTTTAAGTATGCCCGGAGAAGACGATGAAAATACAAAGAATAAAGCCCAACTCTCGGAAGAAAACTACGCTACTTTGGATAAAAAATTATTCGGCATTAATTCCGATTACGGTTTTTCGCTTACGGAAAATGATTTCGAAGATGTTGCGGTAAACGAGCAGGACGGCGTCAAATACTTTACGGTAAAAATATCCGGCAATACTTTTCTTGATTTTCTGTATCCATATGTCATTCTGGAACCCGGCAGTCTTGCAGAAGAAATTTACGCGGAATTGACTTATTATGTTTCCGCCGACAACTACATACAAAAAATCACTGCAGAACTGACTTCGGACAATTTTACATTGTCGTATACCTCTGAGTTTACGGATTTCGGTAAAGTGGAAAAAACGGTAACTCCTGCCGACGCCGAATCTTATGAACTTGTGCCTTTTGAAAACATTGTAGCCCCCATCAATAATACGTGACATGATAACTTCTTAATTATATAATATCATAAATTCGGAAACGGCTGCTTATGAAGCAGCCGTTTTTCGATATGACGGGCATGTTTATGATGTATGGTAAAAGTCCGCCGAGGCGTAGTTGTAAACGAAACCGAAAGCAACTTCCTAAGTTTGCACGTGAGGTGTAAGAGAGAATAAGGAAAAGCAAAATCGTAGCCTGACGGACAGAAACTTAATAAAGGCGTATACGGCGGTAAGTCAGCCGAAAGAGATGAAGCCCAAAGACAACCGTACCCCTTGTGCGTAGATTGGCAGACAAACAATGAAAGAACATGAAGTTATCCTGTGAGGTCTGACGATAAGAAGTAACAACGAATGATGAGAAGCGGGCAGAGACCATAGTGCCGCAAAGGCGGGAAGGAGTGAACGATTCAATAACACATATTAAAGATGTTCTGTTTGAAAATGATATACACAGCAGCCGAAAGAGATGAAGCAAAAAGCAGGAAGTATCAGATTGAAAAAACAGAAATGTTGAAACGGTATGGGATAAAGACCTGAACTGCCGTGTACCGAACGATACGCAGGGTGGTGGCAGGGAGCAGAAAATCCTCCTTCCCCGAAAAACTCCGAACTGTAAAGTGAAAAAAGTTTGGTCTCTTTTGAAATTACATATCTTAACCGTTGAATTTTTATTATCCGAAAACTCCCGCACAATACAGATCGTTAAGGGTTCCTTTATCCGAAACCGCCGCGGCAAGTATCAGAGCTTCACGCAATTCGGTTTTGGTGAAAGGAAGCTTATCGCTGCAAAAATCTTCAAAAAGCGCAAGCACACGGTATGTTTCCCTTACCGCGGATATATCGGGACACTTTACGGGATATCCGGTTTCTGCACGGCGGCGCGGTTCGCGGAATTTTCTTCTTTTGATAATTTCGTTCAGTTTGATCTGATCGGGAGGCAAAGCAAAACAATCCGAGTTTTCACACACTTCGGAATATATCTCTGTGAGCATCCGCGCACAGGGATATGCGAAGTCGGCTTTATTGCCCTTTTTCAGGGAAAGAATCTCTGCCAGATTATCCGCCGAAGTAAGCAGATAGCCGTTGTCCCGGGTTTTTTTCAAAGATATTTTGAAAAGCGCACTGTACAGGATCAGTTTGCGCTGCGGCGTCAGCTTACTGAAATCCACAAAAAAACATTCCTTTATGATATCGGTAAGTTCTCCTGAAGAGGTTTCCGGCAAAGCCAGCAAGGCTTTTGCCACAAGTCCTACCCCTCTCTTTACATCTGTATCCTCCAAAGGCGCCGCCAGATCCACAACTGCCGCTTCCGCTTCCCGACACTCCTCCACTGCAGGCATTCCGTTGACCTTCTGAACAAAAAAAGGCGATAAATAGGTGTCGCTGTCAGGAGCCGTACACCATATGAACAGCGGAATACCCATCGCCGACGCCATAGCCTTGCCTTTCTCCGCCGTCTGTCCGCCCCCTACAGCCAGTATACATCTCACATCCTCTGAAAGATAAGGCGATAATCGGATCGTCCTCTTTAAAGCACTTTCGATTTCTTCGCCCAACCGATGATCGGACAATATGTAAAGCTTATGTCCTTTACTCAGTATTTTTTCCCCTAATTTTTTAGCTGCAGCCCGAATGTTTTCCGTTCTTTGCCGGCTGTCCTTGTCGCCGCCGAAAAGAGCCGAATCGGTTATGAAAACCTTTTCGCTGAATTCCGACTGCATCAGATATTCGTCAGTCATAAACACCTCTTTGATATGCTAATTCTTTTATGTCAGGTGATTTTGACATTTTGAAGAATATTTAAGTGTTTTTTGTCTTATGAAATAAACTTTATATTAATTGGTTTTCCCTTCCAAAAAAAAAGCGACGGAAAAAGGGGGAATGAAACCGTCGCTAAGGAAAGATATTTTCCTTTATTATATATTTTTTCCGGATAAAGTCAAAGGTCCGTATACCGGAAAAAGCTTGATATACAATTTATTGTATGTCCTGACTGCAGTCCATCCGTCTTATACTCAAAAGGTTCACTTTTCCGCATTGTAATCAAAAGCGGGCAATGTCACAGTGAAGAGCGAGCCCTTACCCGCCTCCGATTCCACGCTTACCTTCCCGCCGCTCAGCTGAATGATCTTCTGAGTTATGGCAAGACCGAGTCCGTTCCCGTCGGCGTTGACTTCGGAATCGGATTTATAGAATCTCTCGAATATATGCGGTATATTCTCCGGCGATATCCCGCAGCCCGTATCCGCCACTTTTACCACGGCATAATTATCGCTGACTTGACACGTCACTGTGATCTTACCGTTTTCCGGAGTGAATTTTATCGCGTTCGAAAGCAGGTTTTCCCACACGTGATACAGCATCTGACTGTTGCAGTATACCTGTGCTTTGTCGAGATTAATATCCATCTCTATGTTTTTCTGCTCCCAAAGGTTTTCCATGTTCACTATGACGTTACGGATCTGTTCGTCAAGACTGAACATCTCTTTGCTCATTCCGACGGTATTACTGTCAAGTCTTGCAAGCTGAAGCATATTTACCGATAAGTTGCTCAGCCTTTTTGACTGTTCCAGAATGGTTTTTATATACTGTTTTTCTTCCTCTTCTTCCAGTCCTCCGTTATATAAAAGCTGAGCATACCCGGTGATTGCCGCAATAGGAGTCTTGTATTCGTGCGACACTATGGAAGCAAAATTTTTAGACATTTCCTCGTTTTGTTTAAGGCCGTCCGTCATGGTATTGAAATTCCGCTGCAAAACGGAAATTTCGTCATTTCCCACTACTTCGAGCTGAATATCGAAGTTACCGCGCGTCACCTGCTGCATGGCGTCGGAAACGGCTTTGATCGGCTTGATAACTGTTTTTATGGTAAGCGAATTTATAATAAGCGCTACAAATATCGTGAAAAAGCCCGTAGTCCAGATCACGTTGAACCATATCTGCTTTATATCGGAGCTGCCTGTCTGACTCGTTTTGAGCATGACAAAACAGTCTTCTATTCGTGCAACTCCTATATTGTCGAACCAGCCGTTTTTAAAAAGCACGATATGCTCCGTCATTACTTGAGCAAGATCCTCCTCGTTAAAAAGAGACTTCAGCGAATTTACCATTTCACTGTACGAATTATATACCTCGACCGTATATTCGTTGCCGAGAAAGTCTTTGAAGAGCGATTCTATCTCGTCAATGGTGAGATGATCCTTTTCATCGGGCAGCGACGCGTTGAATCTTTCGATAAAGACCCCGACTATTTCAAAATCTCCCCTCATTCTGTCGTTTATATAACGCGAAAGCTCTGCCGAACGCAATCCGTATACCAATACCGTGGTTATGAGAGTCGACGTGAGCAAAGCAAAAAGTACGGCGAGCATGAATCTCATATACATGGATTTTATAGAACCCTTGTATTCTTCGGCACTGAAAGACTTGATAAATTCTTCGTAAGCCTTGCGTCTGGCTTTTTTTTCTTTTCTCTTTTTCCTTTTATTTTTTTTATCAGACTTTTCTGTCAGCTCCGGATCTTCGTTATTAAGACTGTTTTCTTTTTTTTCTTTGGACACTTTGCGTTCCTCCTCTGACATTATACCACACAGAATAAATAAACGCACCTTTTTTTTTACGATGGTATACCTTTTTTATTAAATCATTGTTATAAAACTTATCCACACCGATGTGGAAGGATACCTGTTTTATCTACACCTTTTCCACATTGCTTTCCACACGGCAATTTTTGTTTCTAAAAATAAAAATATACCTTTTTTCCGATAAAACATAATGTTTTTACCAATTTTAAGGAAGCTTTTTTCCTTATCCACATTTTCACACAGCCTACTGCTTCTTCTTCTGTCATAATATAACCTCTATAAAGACGTATAAGGATCTTTCAGCCGAAAACTTGTATTTCAGGTCATCACTTTACCTTGACAAATTCTTATCGTCTGTGCTATAATACTCGAAGTGTCCTGTAACTGAAAACAAATTTTGTGCTTATAAGACAAAACGGCTGTTTCTTTCGTCTTTATTATACGGATAAAACGGCCGCTTTGGCTGTATGAGATCATATGACGCGAGGAAAATTTATGGGTGCTTTTGCGGAACTGAAAAAATTCAGGGGAAAAATATTTCTTTGTTGTATCGTACTCGCAGTAGCGGCTTTTTCGAGTATGTTCCTTCCGACTATAATGTCAGATATCATCGATAACGGAATAAATGTCGGAAATATGGATTATATTCTGAAAAACGGTTTGCTTATGGTGGTTCTGGCGGTCATCTCCATGATAAGTTACCTTTTGTCAGCCAGACTTATAGCCGGGATAGTAGTCAATTTTTCAAAAAATCTGAAATTCAGGATATTCCGGAAGATAAACAAACTTTCGTTTTCTCAGTTTTCCCTTATAGGCCCTTCGGCATTGCTCTCGAGAACTATGGAAGACGTGGATCTGCTGAGTGAAAGCGTATATTTTCTTCTGAGAGTAAGCATAACTTTACCGGTCATGTTTATAGGAGGCATCGTTCTTTCTCTCAGCAAGGACGCGGTGCTTTCGCTTATAATGCTCATATTTCTGCCGGTAATGGTGGTAGCCGTGTTTTTAGTGGGCAGAAAGCTTTTCGACCTTTGGAACGACGCGGATAATCAGATGGACAGATTGAATCAGATCCTCAGAGAACGTCTTTCCGGTATCAGAGTCATAAGAGCTTTCAATCGTGAACCTACGGAACATAATAAACTTAAAAACGTGGTTTGCGATATGACGGACAGACTTGTTTCCGCAAATATAAGATCCGGTACGCTCGATCCGGTTTCCTTGCTTCTCCTCAACCTTACGACCGTTGCAATCATATATTTCGGCGGATTGCGCGTGCAGCCGGGAGGAGCGGTTTCTGCCGCTTCCGTTTTTGCGGTTGTACAGTATGTCTCCATGATAATGAACAGCGTAATGATGTTAAGCATAGGGATATTGTTTTTGCCGCGGATCCGCGTAAAGCTGATGAGGATAAATCAGGTCCTCAAGGCAGATACCACGGAAAAAGTCACGTACGAAAAAGTTCCGCTCGGCGGAAACATAAATTTTGAAAACGTAAGTTTCAAATATGCGGACAGCGACGAGTATGTACTCGAAAACATCAGCATTGATATAAAAGACGGCCAGACTATAGCTTTCATCGGAGGTACGGGTTCGGGAAAAAGTTCTGTCCTGAGGCTGCTTCTCGGGTTTTATCAGCCTACCGACGGAGATATCCTTTATGACGGTATTTCTTATAAAGCTCTTAATCCCGCGTCGATAAGGGATAATATTTCGTGCGTGCTGCAACGTACCGCGATATTTTCCGAGAGTGTTGCGGAAAATATCCTTCTCGGAAACGCTGACGCCTCTCGTGAACAGGTCCTTAATGCTATGGATATAGCCGAAATCAGAAGCTATGTGGACTCCTACCCCGACGGTTTGGATCATAAGCTCGAACAAGGCGGCGCAAATCTTTCCGGCGGACAAAAACAAAGAATGGTGATTGCGCGTTCTATACTCCGGGATGCAAGTATATATATTTTCGACGATTGTTTTTCCGCTCTGGATTTTCTTACGGAAAGCAGACTGCGCGCAAAATTGAACGCTTACATAAAAGGAAAAACACAGATAGTCTGTACGCAGCGTATCGCGACGGCTATGTCTGCAGATAAAATATTCGTATTCGACAAAGGACGCATCGTCGGAGAAGGAAAACATTCCGATTTGCTCATAAATTGCGAAATATATAAAGAAATATATAATTCGCAGGTAGGAGGAGACTTGAATGGTTGACCACGAACTGAGAGAAAAAATAAATAAAGAACTTAAGATCAAGTATCCGACCTTCACGATCCTGAAAAGACTGCTTTCGGAAACTAAACCGATAGCGGGCAGATTATTTGTGGCAGTGATATTTTCGGTAATATCCGTCGGAGTATGGCTGTTGTCGCCTTATATTATCGGAAACCTGACTGAGGTATTGAATCAGTATTATACCGGAGTCGTCCAGACTCTTGATATGAACGCGCTCGTTGCGGGATGTCTTATTCTTCTTACGGGATACTGCCTGAAATTCGGCGCCGATCTCGGAAAAGTCATAATAATGAACAATACGGTGAGCCGTCTGTTTACGGCTACATTCCGCGTAAGGATATCGGATAAAATAAAACGGCTTCCCGTTTCTTATATCGATTCCACCCCGCACGGAGAAATCATCGCGCGTACGATAAACGACGTTTCCCGTATGGGTACCACCGTGCATTCATTCCTCAATATGGCTATCATGGGCGTGATCCAACTTATCGCGATAATAGTGATAATGTTTACGATCAATCCGGTTATTGCGGCAGTTATCGTGGTCACGATCCCGATATCTACGCTTATAGCAGCTAAAATCGCTTCCCTGAGCGAAAAGCATTACTCTGAAAGACAAAAATACACGGGGAAACTCTATGCTCATATAGAAGAACATTATACCGGCTTTATGACCGTAAAAGCGTATAATATAGAAAATAAGAGAGAAGAAAAACTTTCTTCCATCCTGGATCTTTATACCGCCGCAAATGAAAAAGCGTTTTTCTATTCCGAAAGCGTCTCACCCGTCATTTCCCTCTCGAACAACATCAGTTTTATTATAGTATGTATACTCGGAGGATGGATGGCGATAAATCAGACTATGAACGTCGGTTCGATAGTAAGCGTGGTGCTTTATGCGCGTTACCTTTCCTCTCCTTTCGAACAGATCGCTTCTTCAATGAGTATGTTTCAGCAGGTCCTCGCTTCGGCGCGTCGGGTTTACGATCTGCTCGATTACCCCGAAATGAGCGTAACGGAGTCGCCTGTCCGCATTGAAAACGTCAAAGGCAACGTCAGATTCGAAAATATAGCCTTCAGCTATTCTCCCGATAAACCTCTTATCACGGACCTCTCCATAGACGTAAAAGCAGGACAGAAAGTGGCCATCGTCGGTCCCACGGGAGGAGGCAAAACTACCTTGATAAATTTGCTGATGCGTTTTTACGACGTCCAGAAGGGCAGGATCCTTATCGACGGCGTCGATACGTCGACAATGACCAGAGAAGACCTCAGAAATATGTTCAGTATGGTGCTGCAGGATACCTGGCTGTTCAACGGAACAGTCAAGGAGAACATAGGCTACGGCAAGGAAGGAGCAGACGATGCCGAGATTATCGAGGCCAGCAAACAGGCGTACTGCGACCATTTCATCAAAACACTGCCCCACAGCTACGACACTGTCCTCAGTAACGATATGACTTCGGTTTCGGCAGGACAAAAACAGCTGCTCACTATTGCGCGCGCTTTTCTTTCCGACCGAAAGATACTCATCCTCGATGAAGCTACTTCGAGCGTGGATACACGTACCGAAATACTCATCCAGAAAGCCATGGATAATCTTATGAAAGGACGTACTTCCTTTGTCATAGCTCACAGACTTTCAACTATAGTCGACGCGGATATTATTCTCGTGGTAAATAACGGAAATATCGTCGAAACGGGCACACATAAAGAACTGCTTGCCAAAAAAGGTTTTTACAGCCAAATATACAACAGTCAGTACGCATTGATCAGAAACTGACGCTTTCCCTTTATTAAAGTTTGCGCGTCAGGGTCCGTTAAGACCTTATAAAAAAACTATATAAATGTAAGGCAAAGACTGATGACTTAAAACGATTCGGTTATAAACAAAGAATTTATATGCAGCACGGAATATAAGACAAAGAATATAAACAATGTAAAATGTAAAGTCGGGAATATATATGCAAGGTAAAATATAAGGCAAAAAGAAATGTGCCGACCGTTTCGGAAACGGCATAAAATATCTCCGTGCAGACAAGTTTTTTGATCCGGGACCCGCTTTTGAGCGGCTGACCGGAGGTGTGCGGTGATTTTAAATAAGATTACGGAAAATTAAAAAGCATTATCCCGGGGACAGCTGTCCCCGGGATAAAATTATGAAGAAAATGAAAACTTTATGAGTTTTTATAAGGATGGAAAGACGTTTTTGCCCAGACTTACTGTCGGAAGAAGGGAAGGCGGAATAAGGGAGTCGCATCCGTAGAAAGCGAAGTCGCCGATATAAAGCAAAGCGTCGTTTACCGAAACGGAGAAGAGGAAGGAGCAGTCCTCGAAGGCGTGTGCTCCGACATAAAGCAGTTCGGGATCGAATACGGCGCCGGTAATGCTTTTGCCGTCAAAGGCGTAGTCGGCGATTGCCAAGGTGCCCTCGCGCACGGTGAATACGCCGGGATCATCGCCTTTGAGCACAAGCAGGCAGTTGCCGAGGTAAACTCCGCCGTCAGGCTGACTTTCGAGCCATGCGGTTTTTGCAAAAGCTTCTCTGCCGGCGCCGAGCAATTGTCCTTCACATACCACCTCGCCGAGATTTCCGCAGCCGAAGAAAGCTTGTTCTCCGATCCTTTCCAACGAAGGAAGAGTTATTTTTTTCAGCAGAGTATTATACGCAAATACTTTGTCGCCTATGGCTCTTACTGCTTCGGTACCGTTTTCGGCGGGTACCACTATCTCGTCCAGGGTGCGTCCGAGATCCGTAAGACCCGTCACTACCCCTTCTTCCACGATCAGCGCTTTGCTTTTCCATTTAGCGGTGAGGGTGACGTCCTCGGTGAGCTTCCAGATAGTTTCGTTCATGGGTTCTTCGCCGTAATACCAGCCGCAGAATTCGTAATATTCGTTTTCGAGGGGCAGGTCAGGGATAAACAGACTGTTATATGTCACGGTGGTTTCGGAAACGATGAGTTGTCCGATCTCCGTTACGTAGGTTATTTTATAGACCTTCGGGATCCATTGGGCTGTAAGGGTGACATTATCGTAAACGCCTTGAGAAGCGTCGAATATCTCGTTACCGATCAGCCAGCAGGAAAAGTCGTGACCGATAAGTTCGGGGATTTCAGGGGTAAAGGCGCACCCTTCCTCAGCTTCTATCGGAGGCAGTTCGCTTCCGCCCCTTGTATTGAAGCTTACCGTATATATCGGCAGTCTTCTGATACACACGTCGTAAACGGCTTGTTCTTCGCCGTTTCTTACGCCTATGTAAAAGGTATTGTCGCCTGCACTGAGAGAAGCTACTCCGTTTTGCATAACGGTCTCTTCGGTGCTTCCGGAAATAGCGTATTCCGCACCGTCTGCCACGGCGATCACAGGAGTAAAATCAAAAATTTCCGTCGAGTTTCCGACTTTCAGCGAAAATGCATTTCCTTCCTGAGTAAAGCCTTCGAGATACAGTCCCACGGGGTCGGTGACTTTCGATACGTTGAGTCTGTTTCCGGGAAGTGTTATTATTCCGGCAAGGATGAGAGCTACGGGTATCAGAAGTAAAGCTACCGCGCCGAGACTGATACCGAAAATCAGTTTTTGTTTTTTCATTTTTACTACCTCTCTTGATTTTTTTCTCCCCTCGAAGTCGGTTCGGTCATACCGTCCGGTCATATTGCTTTTTGTCTTCCGAGCGACCCGATCAAAGACTTTTTTCTTCAGACAGGTTTCCGACCGCTTCCGGCGGGTGAGTGCCCTCATTTTGCATCTCCGACCGCAGCGGATCATGCCGCAATAAAAACAATTTTGTCGTTTTTCGCCGTATTTGTCTTGAGTTCGGAGTTTTCGGCGCTTAAAAAAACTCCTGAAAGATAAAAACAGAGGATAAAAAAGTGGTAGATTTTTTTAATTTGCGGTATAATATTTCAGGAGCGGAAAAAGTCGCTTACGAGTAAAATTTGTCAAAGGACAGAATAATGAATAAAAAAATAAATTTATATGACACTTGGCTTGTTAACCGTACCATAGCGCACAGAGGACTGCATGACGAGCGTTTGCCGGAAAACAGTCTCGGAGCTTTTCGTGCCGCCGTGGAAAAAGGCTACGCCATCGAAACCGATCTCCAGCTTACCGCAGACGGAGTGATCGTCGTTTTCCATGACGAAAAAATGAAACGCATGACAGGCAGAGAGCTTGTGATAAACGACTGCATGTACGACGAAATAAAAGACATTCCCCTTATCGGGGGCGAAAACGAATACATTCCCACACTCGAGCAGTTGCTTGAGACAGTAGACGGCAAAGTTCCTTTGCTCATAGAAATAAAGACTCACGAAAATATCGGGTCGCTTGAAGCGCCTTTAACGGAAAGGCTGAGACGCTATAACGGCGAATTTGCCGTACAGTCTTTCAATCCTTTCATAGTAAAGTGGTTCAGAAAAAACGCGCCCGAATTCGTACGCGGACAGCTTGCCGCTTTTTTTGACGTTGAATTCGGCAACGGGGTAAGGGCTTGGCTGCAGCGGCGCGTATTGCGCAATTGTATGCTGAACGGAATATGCGGAGCTCAGTTTACATCCTACGACACCAAAGGGATAAAAAGAAAAAGGCTGCTTCGTATAAAGAAGAAGATGCCAGTATTGATGTGGACTGTGAGGACGCCCGAAAGGCTTGAGAGCTGCAAGGGGTATTTTGACAATATAATATTTGAAGATTTTCTTCCGCCCGTTGAATTGTCGAAACAGAAGCTATAGAGTCTGTAAATATCGAAAAACAGAATAATTTGACACGAAAACAGGTTTTAGTGTAACGAACTCCCGACTTCATGCAACGAAGTCGGGAGTTTTTGGTTTTAATATAGTCAGTTTCCGTTACTCGGAGCGACTGAGGCGCCTTAAATTCTCACGGCGCCCGATTAAAGCGGTTTACATTTTGTCTACGGGAGTTATCCCCAGAAGCGACAGTCCGGAGCGGAGTATGGCTTCGGTGCATTCGGTAAGGACAAGGCGGGCTTTTTTGGCGCTGTCGTCGGTGCCCGAGATACGGTTTTCAAGGTAAAAGCGGTTGAAGGATTGAGCCAGGTCGATGAGGTATTTGCTTATGACGGAAGGTTCGTATTTTTGTGCGGCGTCAACGAGGATCTCGGGGTATTTCTGAATAAGCTTTACGGTCTCGAAAGCCGAAGGATTATTCAGAGCGCCGTAGTCTGCGGGGGAGGCTATATCATCGGAGCGTCCGGATTTTTCAAAAAGACTCATACAGCGGGCGTGCGTATATTGCAGATACGGAGAAGTTTCGCCGTCGAAATTCAGGACCCTGTCGAGGCTGAAGGTTATATCTTTTATTCTTGCGTTGCAGAGCGCGCCGAATATGACCGCTCCCACACCTACCGCTTCAGCTGTTTCGGCTTTGTTTTCAAGCGAAGGACTTTTTTCCCGTATTACGGTTTCCGCCTTTTTGACGGCGGCGTCGAGGACGTCTTCCAGCCAGACGGCGTTTCCTTTACGTGTGGACATACTGCCCTCTTCGAGAGATACCATACCGTATGCAACGTGCACGAGGTCTTTTGCCCATTCGCAGCCTTCGAGTTCCAGCACCTTGAAAAATTGTTTGAAGTGCAGGTTTTGCTGATAGGCGACCACATAAAGGCATTTATCGAAGTTATACTTTTGTTTACGCCAGTGTGCGGCTGCCATGTCGCGGGTGGCGTACAGGGTTGAGCCGTTGGATTTTACGAGCAGGCAGGGAGGCATATCGTATTCGGAGAGGTCCACCATTTCGGCGCCTTCGGAAATGACTGTGAGGTGTTTTTTTCTCAGGTCGTCCAGGACGGCGGGCATTTTGTCGGTATAAAAGCTTTCGCCGCTCCAGTCGTCGAAATGCACGTGAAGTCTTTCATATACTTTTTTTACGTCTTTCAGAGTGATCTCTTTGCAGAAGTTCAGTATTTTCAGAGCTTCGGGATCGCCCTGTTCCATTTTACGGAACCATTCGCGGGCGGCGTCTTCGAGTTCGGGATGGTTTTCGGCTTCGGTGTGAAACCTTACATAGAGCTCCTGAAGCGAACGGGTGTTGAAGTTCATAGAAGCGAGGTCCTCTTTTTTTGCCCAGAGTTTGATCGCCACTGCAAGTTTTCCGAACTGGGTGCCCCAGTCGCCGAGATGGTTTATGCCTATCGTGTTATAGCCGAGAAATTTGAAAAGTTTATAAAGCGCACTGCCTATGACCGTAGTCCCGAGGTGACCGATGTGGAAGGGTTTTGCGATATTTATGCTGCTGTATTCCACTATAACGGTTTTCCCTGCTCCGATATTTTCCGTTCCGTAGTTTGCGCCGGCGCTTCGGGCTTCTTCAAGCACTTTTTCTGCCGTTTTTGTTCTGTTCAGGAAAAAGTTGAGGTATCCGCCTTTTACTTCTGTTTTTTCGACAACGCCTTCCGTTTTTACGCTTTTGGAAAGAGCCTCGGCAATTGCGGCGGGATTTTTGCCCAGTTGCTTGGCAAATTTGAAGCAAGGCAGAGCAAAATCGCCTAAAGCAGGGTCCGAGACGGGAACGATCAACGAAAGTGCGTCGTTTCCGATTATATTATCGTCTATACTTTCAAGAACTGTCTTTTTAAGATCCATGATTTTACCTTTTATATTCCGATTATTATATTCCGATATGATATAGCTCAGAGTACTTGTTTTTAAGATAGTTTATGTAATGGGAGGGATCGAACTTTCCTCCCACCGCTCTTTCAAACACCTTGTTTGCGTACTCAGAATTCCCGTAACGGTGGATTTTTTCTTTCAGCCATTCGTTGATACGCAAAATATTGCCTTGAGACAAAGATCCCAACACGTCGAAATCTTTGTTCATGGCGTCGAAGATCTGAGAAGAAAAAGCGGAGCCGAGGGCGTAGGAAGGGAAATAGCCGAAAGTCGAAGTCCAGTGAACGTCCTGCAGTATTCCCAAAGCCGGCGACGGAGGAGTAAGACCGAAAAACTCTTCAAAGAGTTCGTTCCATCTTTTTTCCGCTTCATTGACGGACAAACCGTTCAGAAGCTCCTGTTCCATTTTGTATCTTACAATAATATGTTTAAAATAGGTAAGCTCGTCCGCTTCGGTACGGATAAAGGAATTTTTTACTATATTCACCTGTTTATACATTTTGTCGGCGGTGAGTTCTTTGACGGAAAGCCGACGTGTGCCGAAATTCTTTTTGAATTCCGCGAGATGAGCTTCCCAAAACTCTCTGCTGCGGCCGATAATATTTTCATAAAAACGGCTTTGAGATTCGTGCAAAGCCATATCTTTGCATCCGAAAGAAAAAGTGTCGTTGAGATTTTTGTCTATGTTCTGTTCGAAAAGAGCATGACCGCCCTCGTGGATCGCGGAAAAGATTGCGCTTAAAACGTCGCGCTCATAATAATGCACGGTAAAACGCACATCGCCCGATCCGAACCCCGTAGTAAAGGGATGTTCGCTTTCACCGATTTTGCCGCGCGATTCATCGTAACCCATTGCGCCCGCTATATACTTTATAAATTTCTCCTGCCGGGTCTTATCGTACTTTTCCCTTGCAAACGAAAGCCCTTCCGCCTGACATTTTTCACATACCTCGTTTACAAAAGGAACGAGTTCTTTTATCAGTTTATCGAAAAAGCTGTCGTAATCGGCTTGAGTGTAACCGCATGAAAAAACGTCAAGCAGTTTGTCGTACCCTTTGAGTTCGGGAGTCTCAAGGTAACCGATATGTTCCTTGTTTATTTGTATTACCTGTTCCAAAACGGGAGCAAATATCGAAAAGTCGTCCTTCGTTTTGGCTTCCTGCCACACCTTCGGCGAAACAGCAAATATCCTGCTTTGCCTTTCTACAAAATCCTGAGGCAGCTTTCGATTCTCCTCCATTTCCTTGAGTATTACCTCGATCTCATGCGCTTCAACTTTTTCGAGTTTATCCTTATTGCGCGCAAGCTCACATACGACTTCATAAATGCGCGAGTCGGTAACAAGATCGTGCACCTTCAGACTTAAATAGGGAATATATTCCGAATAGGCTGTCATGTCGCCGCCGCCCGCATAAGTCTGAGAATCCCATCCTGCCAGGTAAAACATATAATTATATGCGAGTATTTCTTTTCTCCATGCTTTGTATTCCTGTAACAGCTTTTGCATAACCCCTCCTTGAAATAACAGCTTGTAACATCCATATTATTTTAACATAACACGCCGTGAAATGCAAGGTATTTTTGAGTTCTGAAAAAACAGCGTCGTATTAGTTTTTCAAACACCGAAAATATATTACTAATAGTAATACATTATTCCTGTATGCCTGAAAAATTAAAATAAAACGCTCAGATATTGAAAAAACCATACTCGCTTCCGAGTTTTATTATAATTACTCTGCCGGTCCGAGTGTTCGGACCGATAAGCTGCCGCAGGAAGAATAACCGCCCGAGCAGTAAAAGCAAAAAAGAAAGCCTTATATAATATTATTGACTTTCGCCTTTTATAATATTGCCGACTGACGACAAAGCAGATTACAGCAGCAGGTAACACAATACCGGAAAAACTGTCGTTTTTCCGAAGACTGATCGAATCAAAATTATGTCATGGCTTTACGAACGATAAAACGGTGTGTCAAATCTATAAGGTTTTAAAAGCTGCCGATAACGCGAAGAAGATATCTGCTAAGCAGCCGTGCAAGGTGCGCCGGACGACCATTCATACACTTAAGAAACGCAGACAAGAGACAGGATGAAAGCACAAATAAATGATCACGCTTAAAGACATAATACAAAACCAAGCCGCTGAAAACAATCATTGATTCGCCAGGGGAAAGATATAAAAACGAGATTTAAAATCAAATAAAAAACCGAGTTCACGGTGACAGCAAAACGGAAAACGAAAACCGAAATAGGAATTTTGTAAGATCAAAAATATGCGCATAATGTTTTCAATATGATCACAGCAGACCGGGACACAAAACAGGCGAACATAAAAATAAAACAGAAACCTGTATTTCGCAGCGGACGAAAAAAGACTTTTTCCGTGAGCTCAAGTATATCGGAATAAATATTCGCAAAATAAACGATGAAACAAAATGTACCTTTCGGCGAAGCGCACAGCCGGCAGTCTGAAAGTTTGGAGCAAAAAAAGCAAAGCTTTTATCAAAGAAAATCGGGTTTTCCCATATATAACGCTTCTTCTGCTGAAAAACGAGTACAAAAGGCAAAAGTGCCGATAACAAAACATGTTGTATAATGCACCGTCCCCGATACACTGCATTGACGCTTGTTGATTCAAAAAGGGATCGGATGTTTTTGCTGTATTTTAACGGTAAAAAAGCCGGTATTTTAATGGTTTTCGTGATTTTTACCGATTTTGTCATGCTTTTTCAATGAAAAAAACTTTGTGTTGATTTTTGTGTTTTTTAAATATTTTATTTCAATAATCGATAAAAATACGATAAAAACTATATATGTAAAAAAGACCGACCTTTGTACAACATACTTTCGGGCGTTGTTTTTTGTTTAAGGAGGTACAATGACGAGGTAACCGCCGAGTGATCGGGACTTTTATCGGCAAAAAATGCAAAAGCTTTTCCATGCGGTATATTTTGCGAATAAAATGTCGTCTATCATGACGGATCATTCTGAGGATTTATATTATTTGCATAGTTCTGATTTTTCAGGCAGGTTTTCTTTTGTGTGCGTCATGAAGTGCTCTTGAAGTTTAAACACGCAAAGATATAAATAATATGCATAATATTACTGTCTCTTATACACATCTCCGAGCCCACGAGACTAAGGCGA
>ENA-OZZC01000138-OZZC01000138.1-human-gut-metagenome-genome-assembly--contig:-NODE-138-length-19526-cov-7.833753_pt1 | contig 19526 bp, 22 predicted proteins | sample MGYA00244933_ERZ654138 | MGnify/ENA primary metagenome ERZ654138 (study PRJEB26926, sample SAMN06165192) | human gut metagenome | biome: ENVO:00009003; feature: ENVO:2100002; material: ENVO:00002003...
GGCAGCGTCAGATGTGTATAAGAGACAGCATATACGTATGTGCGATTCAATATATTTTTAGCGATTACAAGTATATCATAATTATGACAAAATTACAAGAAAAATACAAATTTTGCTTACCGCGCATCACGATTTTAAATTCTTTTGGAAATTCGACGTATTTTCCGTCCGAACTTTTGAATTTATTTCAACACTTTTCGTGTTTTATAAAATCACATCCGCTCCGCGCAATTATACTTATCGTGTTTTATACACTTTTGAAAACATGAAAAAACGGCGATTTTTCGCCGTTTTGTACAAATAATAGCATTTTCAAAACACTTTTGGTATTTTGTATCGAATTTTCAAATTCACTAAGTATCTTTCAAAAGTCAGAACTTTGTCAGATGTCCTTTGCAAAGCAAATTTTCAAAACCAAGTTGGCGCATACCCTCGTACACAACGATTGCGACCGAATTTGAAAGATTGAGCGAGCGCGCCTCTTTGACCATTGGTATGCGGATTGTCATATCGTAGTTGTCGTGCAAAAGCTCTTCGGGCAACCCTTTTGATTCTCTGCCAAAAAACAAGAAATCGTTTGCGCCGAACTTTGCCTCGTCGTATCTCTTTGCCGCCTTTGTCGAGCAAAAGTAAAAATGCGGTGCGGACGTTCTTTCGTCATTGCCGTCAATGTGCCAACTGCCGTCCGTTGTTTTGTGGACTCTGCCATCTGCGTTTTTATCAAAAAATTCTTCAAGATTTTCATACACGATGAAATCCGTCAGATGCCAATAATCGAGCCCCGCTCTTTTCAACGCCCTGTCGCTTATATCGAAACCGATAGGTTTTATCAAATGCACTTTGCAACCCGTTGCCGCAGCCGTGCGGACGATGTTGCCCGTGTTTTGAGGGATTTCCGGTTCTACCAAAACAATATTGAACGCCATATTTCACTTCCGAATTTGATATTGCAATCATATCACTTTTGCTTGTCGTTTTCAAGCGTATGTCAATCGCAAAAAAACAACCGCCGAAGCGGTTGAGTTTTTTGCTTACTTGTTTACGCAAACATGTATAGCGGGACGAACAAAATCGTTGCCAAGATGATAAGCACGGTCAATATGTATGCGACCTTTCCGCCTACACCGGGGAGTTTTGCATTGTTCCAGCCATACCATGCGCCTGCAAGAGCAAGCACGAGCGTCGATGCAAGTCCGCACCAGATGCCTTCCCATGCATATGTGCCTTCCGCAACGAGAATGATTGTCACGATACCGAGAACCGCAGCCAAAATAAGTGCGTAGCAAATGATTTGATTGATCGCGCTTTTAGACGGTTTCTTTCCCATATATTTACCTCCGAATTTGATTTTGACACTATTATATCATCTCAAAAGATCTCGTCAACGCTTATACGGAAATATTAATGTAAATTTTAGATTTGAAAAAGCACGCAATTTCACGTCAATATTACATTCATATACTATACGTAAAGTATATATATTCCAATAATTACCTTAAATGTCGTCACGCGCGCTTTGCACTCATTTTGCCGTGCCGACAGACACAAATACGCCGAGCACAGTTGCAATATCGCCCTTGCCGGATGCAACGCCCCGCTACAAAACCGCGCGCGTTAAGTTGTTGTTGACTTAAAGCGGCTTTTGCAATACAATGTGCGTATGGAAAACAATAAAGAAATAAACAAACTTCAAAAGAATTTGTCCTTGCGACTTCTTATAAGCATAATTTTGACGGTTATGTTCCCGTTGGGCATTGCAATGACCGTCATCGGCGCAACTCGCAAAGAGGACGGTGGAGCGGTTTTCACCGCGATTATGGCAATCGGCATCGTGTTTGTAGTGCTCGGATTTTACGGCGCGCCTATGTCGTGGGTTACCTATGCACCCAAAAAGAAGTACGCTCGCATCATCGATGCGATAAAACGCGAAGGTTTCAGAGACGCAACCGAAATTGCAAACCATCTCTCGATGCAACCAAACGAAGTTATAGACGCAGTGCGCGTGTGCATCGACAAGCAATATCTGACAAACTACACCATCGAGGAAAACAAAATCATCCCCCTCAACAATCGTCCCGACGACCTCGGCTTGTACACCGTTCAATGCCCCTACTGCGGCGGCATCACGCAAACAAGCAACAACTTGCAAGTCAAGTGCGAATACTGCAGCAGAATGATAGACGTTGAAAAGAAATGACTTTATTCCCCAAAACAATTCGGTTTTAAGCCGCAAACAACTCGGCTAAACGTAAATAACGATACTATGGAAAAAGCACTCATCGGAGTGCTTTTTCAATTCATATGTTAGTCTTTTCAGTTCTCACTGTCGCAAATTTCTCGCTTGTAAACGTCTACGTCACAAAACTGTTTGTCAATCATCTTGTCGTTTGCAAGAATCAGCAATCTGCCTATCCTACATACTCATCGTAATGGTTATTGTAGTGGCTATCGGCGTTTGCGCATATTTCACAGACGGTTTTGAAAGCGAATTTAAGACGTTTTATGCAACCGTAAACGGCAAGGACGTTATGAACTCGTCCGGCGGATACATTTTGACTCCGGAAAACCCTATGGCGGTTGACGTCAAATACACCTTCGGGGCGTTTAATAAGGAAGAAACGAAAGACTATTCTTATAAAATCGTTCCCAACAAAAATGCGGAAGGTAATTTGGAGTTTAGGTTTGGATATGACGGAAGAAAAGAACCGTTATCCGCACGATTTCAAACGTTGGCACGATATTCGAGCTGATGAATACAAATCTTTGAAAGCAAAGATAGACGCCGAAAAACGAAATGCATTATACGAGAAGTTTTCCGCCGTTGCAAGCAAGTATTTAGGGCTTGAATACAACAAAAAGTCCGTCTACATGGCGATTATCGCTCAAAAACCGTCCGACCTTATTCACGAAGGAGAAATCTTGCATCACTGCGTAGGACGAATGGGGTATGACCAAAAGTTTGCTCGTGAAGAAACGCTTATCTTCTTTATCCGAACAAAGGAACAACCGGATACTCCGCTTGTAACGGTGGAATACTCTCCGACTCAAAAGAAAGTGCTGCAATGCTATGGCGACCACGATAGCAAACCAACGGAAGAAATACTCGATTTCGTTCACAAAAAATGGCTACCCTAAACCCCACCTTTACTACCGTGTTGAGATTACGGCGTGTGCTTGTCTTGAACAAGTGGCGTCGCTTCGCTCCGCCAGACAAGCACACGCCGATGCAACTGAACTCGACTCACTATACTCGGAAAATGAAAGCGCGTCGAAGGGCGATGCTGCCGCTACACCGCTTGCAGTCATGCGCCCGTTTTTCGACTTGCGGTTTTTCATTTTTAAGCCTTGTATTACGCTTATTTTCATTCAGTTTACTTTTCGGAGTTTGCTTATTGTTTCAGCCGAAACTTCGCCAATATATTCGCCTTCATTCCAACAAGAAAAGTCGTCAAAAAGAAGCAACTTTTTATCCTCGATTCCTATTGTGGCGGCAACGTCATTGTCCATAATATCGGTTATGAAAAACTGCGGTAGCCCTTTTGAGTACACGAGTTTTTCCCCAGTCTTTTCAAGGTACTTGATAATATACTGCATCATCTCTCCGAGATCAAGTTTTGAGTTGATCGCGACGAAGTCGCTTCTACCGAAACGAGAGTTAAAGTCTGTGTTTTGATATGTTATCTGCCGTTTGTGTGTATTTAGGTTATAATCTTCGATCGGCACAAGTTCTCTCATCGTGCCCTCCGGGATATAAAATATACCGTGAAAGTGCAACCTGTTTTTCTCCGGCGACCGCTCCCAAACACCTATATATTTCCAGCCTTTTCTGTAACACAAATTGCGAAGATAATTTTTCAATTTTCGCCGAAAAGTCTCCTCGGTATGCAAGGCAGAATCATACGTAAAAGTGCAAAAATAGTTGAAGTTTTGCAGGTTGATTTTTCGCCACATCCGCACTTTTCTTGCAATCAAATTCCGCTGTTTTCGTTGAAGGTTTTTTACAACGTATTCCTCGGCTTGTTCGTCTGTTTCAAAGTATGGCAGCATCTTCTTTTTGATATAATTTTTGCGCATGCCTTTTGGCATACTTTGGCTTTGAAGATACAACTCCTCAAAGTATTCTTTTTTGGTAACGGAGCGTTTTGACGGCTCCGAAACTTTGGGTTGCTCTACGGCTAAATCTTTGGATTCGCTTGCTTCTTCATAAGTCGCTTCAGGTTCAGCCGTGGGGAAGGATTCACTTGCCCTTTTATCCTTTTCTTCAACAACAATGATTTCTTCGGGCGGAGTAATCCTTGGTTTTGTCTTTCTGGTCGTATGCGGAATCGCTATGTAATGCGAGCCGTCGCAATAGACCTTTGCCTCTTGATATGGCATATACACCTCCTTGTGCTTGACAAGAGATACCGATTGCCATTCTATTCATTGTCCGCAGAACTTTCTTTTGAATCGGTATTCTTGTACAATGCGTTAATGAAATAACTGTTCTGCATTTTCAATTCGTCAACCGTCGCTTTTTCTGTTTCGTATTCAAGGTAATCTTCCAAACCAACACCGGTTTTCCTTGCAAGGTCATTGAAATAGTCTGAGAAACAGTCCGTTGAGAATCTTCGACTATAAATCTTTTTGTTCATAACGTAATACTTCTTCTTTTCCGCTTTTCCGTCCATAGTGCCGCGCTCCTTTTCAATATTCGAGATACTGAATCCGTAAGTGTTGTAAATCTTCACGGTCCGCCTAAATATCGCTGCCGTAATTTGTTTGAGCAAGTAAATGAATAGGGTGTTAAATACCGTTGTGTCCGTTTTCAAAAAATCGCGTATTTCATCGGTGTGTATAAAACGGTCGCCCGTCTTTCGATGTTTGTTCCACTCTCTTGCACAATCTTTAATACACCTTAACTTGGGTATCTTGTATTCGTGTGCCTGCAAATCATACGGGTTCACTTTCTCAAAGAAATCCTTTGAGTCAATCAAGATTATGTTTTGCGTAAGCGTATTCTTAATCCCGTTTTCGAGAGCAATTCTACGAACGTTATTACGCCTTATGATTGTGCCTTCGTCTTCTTGCTTAAACATTCTGTGAATGTCGCCTGACGTCATATATTTCATTTTACTTCTCCTTTTTGCCGTTTACAAACAACAGCAATTCATCCATATTAACAACCCAAGCTTTTCCGTATTTGAGTGGTGTTATAGACCTTGAACGCTAAGCCGAGAACATGGTGCGCCTTCTGCCCGATGGGAACGATGACACAAGCAATTTGCAAATTAAGGAACAGAAAAAACAATAAGTGATAATATCACAGAACCCTGAATTAAAATCGGATATAATAAAGACACAATAAAACAAAGGAGGACACGAAGATGTCTGTAATTAAAATTAGTAAAGAAAATTTCGCAAGCGAAGTTTTGAATTCCAATAAACCTGTTCTTCTCGATTTCTATGCCGATTGGTGCGGTCCCTGCCGTATGGTAGGTCCGATCGTATCGGAAATCGCAAATGAGCGAAACGATGTTAAAGTCGGCAAAATCAATGTTGACGAACAGCCGGAACTAGCTGCACAATTTCAGGTAATGAGCATCCCGATGCTCGCTGTGATCAAAAACGGGAAACTCAAAAATCAGGTTGTTGGTTACAGATCGAAAGAGCAAATTGAAGCAATGCTGTAAGGAGAAAAAGATGAGACTGTTTAATTTCTTCCGCAACACCGCCGACATTAACACCGGTGTTGCGGAATACGAAACAAATGTCGGCGCTGTTTTGCTTGACGTTAGGACGGCAGAGGAATACAATGACGGGCACATTGACGGAAGCATCAACATACCTCTTGATAAAATTTCTTCCGTTGAGAATACCGTCAAAGATAAAAGCACACCGCTTTATGTGTATTGTTTAAGCGGTGGTAGAAGCGGACAAGCTGTATCCTATTTGAAGCAAATTGGTTATATAAATGCAAAAAATATCGGTGGCATCAGCAGCTACCGTGGAAAGGTGGTAAAATAAATGAAAGTTGTAATTATAGGCGGTGTTGCAGGTGGCGCTACTGCGGCGGCGAGAATACGCAGGCTTGACGAACAAGCGGAAATAGTTGTTTTTGAGCGTTCGGGATTTATCTCATATGCTAACTGTGGTCTGCCGTACTATATCGGCGGCACCATTGAAGAAGAAAAAGATCTAACCTTGCAAACGCCTGAAGGCTTTTGGAGGCGTTTTAGAGTTAAGATGAATGTTCATCATGAAGTTACGGCAATTCATCCTGATAGCAAAACCGTTACCGTAAAAAATCTTGAAAACGGTAAAATCATTACCGAGAGTTATGATAAGCTCGTGCTCTCACCCGGTGCTAAGCCGATAAAACCGGGGTTTGACGGTATTGACAGCGATAAGATATTTACCCTGCGCACAGTTGAGGATACGCTTAGACTCAAGAAATATACGGATGAGCATCATCCGAAATCGGCAGTTGTTGTCGGTGGAGGATTTATCGGAATCGAAGTTGCGGAAAATCTGCGTGAACTCGGAATAGATGTAACGCTCGTGGAAGCGGCGGATCAGCTTATGGCTCCGTTTGACAGGGATATGGCATCGTTTATTCATGCTGAAATCCGCAAAAACAGTATCCATCTAATGCTTGATACTATGGTTGAAGGTTTTGCCGATACCGATTGCGGTATTGATGTAAAACTCAAAAGTGCTCCGACACTTCATACCGATATGGTTGTAATGGCAATCGGCGTCGCTCCCGAAACCACACTTGCGAAAGATGCAGGCATAGAACTGGGCATTAAAGGCAGTATTGTGGTCAATGACAAAATGGAAACATCTATTCCTGACATTTATGCGGTTGGCGATGCGGTGCAGATCAAAAATTTTGTAACGGATAAGGACACGCTCATCTCTCTTGCCGGCCCTGCAAACAAGCAGGGACGAGTTGCTGCCGACAACATCTGCGGCGGCGACAGCCATTATACCGGCGGACAGGGCTCATCCGTCATCAAAATATTTGGCATGACTGCCGCTGCTACGGGTATTAACGAAAAAACCGCAAAGTCCCTTGGTATTGCTACAGACAAAGTCATTCTTTCGCCGATGAGTCACGCAGGATATTATCCCGGCGGTAAAATGATGACTATGAAAGTGCTGTTTGAAAAAGAAAGCTACCGCCTTTTAGGAGCTCAAATTGTAGGCTTTGACGGTGTCGATAAGAGGATAGATGTGCTTGCAACCGCTATCCGTGCCGGAATAAAAGCATATGAACTTACAGAACTTGACCTTGTCTATGCTCCGCCGTATTCCTCCGCAAAGGACCCTGTGAATATGGCAGGCTATATCATTGAAAACATGAAAAACGGCATTGTAAAGCAATGGTATTATGAGGAAGATGAAACGATTCCTCGTGACGGGAGTGTTACACTTCTTGATACACGTACACCAATGGAATACAGCATGGGGCATGCAAAGGGTTTTATCAATATTCCCGTTGATGAGCTGCGTAAACGTATAGGTGAGCTGGACAGGAGCAAATCTGTGTATGTTATCTGCCAAAGCGGATTGAGAAGCTATATCGCAAGCAGAATTCTAATGGGCAACGGCTTTGATGCCTATAACTTTGCAGGCGGTTTCCGATTCTATGATGCAGTTCGTAATGATAAAGCGTTAAATAAAAAATCCACTCTCTGCGGAATGGATGATTAAAAGGACAGAAAAGAAAAAGCGTTGAGAATTCCTTTTTTGAGAAACTCAACGCTTTGTTTTATCAAACTATAATCTTTTCAAGTCCGTCTTTGTCTATAATCTCAATCGTTCCGCGGGAGAGTGATATAAACCCTTCCCTCACAAAATACTTTAGCATTCGTGTTACCACTTCACGGGGATTGCCCAAGTGATTGCCGATTGTTTCGTGGGTGATTTTAAGAATGTTAGTGCCTTCGATGTTTGACTCATTCAAAAGAAAATCAGCAAGTCTTTTATCAAGGCTTTTCCACATCACCTGGTCTATAAGCCACATTACATCTGAAAATCGACTTGCCATAACTTCGTTTGTATAATTGGCAAGCGGTGCGGAAACATCCATAATGCTTTTGTAAACTTCTGACGGAATGACTAAAACCTCAGTTTCCTTTTCTGCGGTAACGGTAATATCAAACTGAATACTGTTCATAATACAAGACGCAGAGAAAAGGCAAATATCTCGCTCAAAAAGGCGGTACATCGTAATCTCTCTGCCATCATCAGATATAGTAAAAGCTCGAATTTGACCGGAGAGCACAAGGAGCAGTCCCGTACAATTCTGCGAACCATTATGCAAGAGTTCACCCTTGCCGAATTTACGAACAATAGATGAGCTTGTAAGCGTGTCTTGCTGTGATTTTGTCAGTTTATCAAATACAGGTAAGTATGTTAAGTAATTTATAAGCCGTGTCTCCTTTTTCAGTATTTTTAGTATGACACAATTTCTAGCACATGTCAATAATGCTATTGACATGTGCTAGAAACGGCACTATAATTATGGCGATGTGATAAAAATGACAAGACCGACGAAGTGTCATCGAGAGTGTTATTTCCCTGAAGTGCTTGAATTTCTCCAACGGGAGCAGTGAGCGGAGAACCAATTGTTTTGACAATTGACGAGCTTGAAACCATACGGCTGATTGACAAAGAAAACTTAAGACAAGAATAATGCGTGGCACAACTCGGCGTAGGCAGAACAACCGCACAGAAAATCTATGATACCGCAAGAAAAAAGATGGCAGACGCACTTGTGCTTGGCATCGCACTGAAAATTGAGGGCGGCGAGTTTCATCTTTGTAGCGGCAGTACAGACTTTTGCTATAAAAAAACTGCATCAAACGGCAAATTCAAAAAGAATACAAACCAGAAGAAGTAGCAAATATTATGAGAATCGCAGTAACTTACAAAAACGGAAACATCTTTCAGCATTTCGGTCACACCGAGCAATTCAAATTGTACGATATTGAAGACGGCAAGGTCATTAAAACAGAGCTTATAGATACCAACGGCTCCGGCCACGGTGCATTGGTCGGCGTACTCTCCGCTGTAAAAGCAGATGTACTTATTTGCGGCGGTATTGGCGGCGGTGCACAAATGGCGCTGACAGAAAACGGAATAAAGCTCTACGGCGGTGTCAGCGGTAATGCCGATGAAGCGGTAAATGCTTTTGTTGCCGGCAATCTTGCTTTCAATCCCGATGTGCATTGTGAACACCACGATCATGAACACGGCGGGGAAACCCATATCTGCGGCGACCACGGCTGCGGTCACGGACATTGCGGGAATCATTGAAAAATGTGATAACATCACAGAATTGCAATCTGAAATATGCTATTATTCAATTAAAGGAGGTGGCAATATGAAGCAATATATCTGTACAGTCTGCGGATATATCCATGAAACCGAAGGCGAATTGCCCGATGATTTCAAGTGTCCGCTTTGCGGTGCAGGTAAGGATGCTTTTGTGCTGAAAGAGGAAACTGCTAAAGCAGAAGAAATCCTTGAAAAGCCGCATACAGAAAAAGAATTATCTCCAATGGAGATGAGCATCATTTGCTCCAATCTTGCAAGAGGGTGCGAAAAGCAGTATATGCCCGAAGAATCCGAGAATTTTAGAAAACTTGCAGAATTCTTCCATCAAAAAGCAGAGCCTGTCAGCAATGCCGGCACACAGACACTGCTCGAATTGATTAATCATGATATTTCGGTAGGATTTCCTTACGGAAAATCAGCTGCGGAAGAGCAGCACGACCGTGGCGCACTTCGCTGTCAGGTGTGGGCGGAAAAGGTAACGAGAATGTTGCAGTCACTTCTCACCCGATATGAGGTTGAGGGTGACAAGATGCTAGAAAACACAGGTGTGTATGTCTGCACAATCTGCGGATTTGTATTCGTTGGCGATGCACCGCCTGCGCTTTGCCCCGTATGCAAAGTCCCTGCGTGGAAGTTTGAAAAAATAGAAGGAGGTGCAAGATAATGGCAGATAAATATGCAGTACGAAATTTAAGGCTTTGCACAAAAGACTGTCTTTGCCTTTATGTTTGTCCTACCGGCGCTACGGATACAGAAAACAGCATCATTGATCCAAATAAGTGTATCGGCTGCGGCGTATGTGCCGAGGCATGTCCTTCAGGTGCTATTTCAATGATGCCGAAGGAATTGCCCCCGCAGCAACCTAAAACGGATAAAGTGGTCGAGGCGCTGCGTGCTCTCGTTCAAAGCAAAGCGCAGGCTGAAAACATAGCCTCCCAGCTGCCCGATAAACTTTCGGAGGCGGTAGCAAAATCGTCTCGACTTATGGCAGAAGACCTTTGCCGGGAAGCAGGCTTTATGCTTCCGCAAAGCGCCAACACAAAAGAATTTTTAGAGCAGATAAAATCCTATCCCGATATTCCGGAAGATGTGGTGGAAGCATTGCTTCATACCATAAATTTCAACGAAAATATAAAAAATAAAGAGGTAACGAAAATGGCAAAATGGAAATGCACCGTATGCGGTTATATTCACGATGGAGATACTCCTCCCGAAACCTGTCCTGTTTGCAAACAGCCGAAAGAAAAATTTGTAAAGCTTGAGGAATCCAAGAATCCCTATGCCGGTACAAAGACCGAAAAGAACCTTTGGGAAGCATTTGCAGGCGAATCTCAGGCAAGAAACAAGTATACATACTTTGCTTCTGTTGCAAAGAAGGCAGGCTTCGAGCAAATTGCAGCACTTTTCTTGAAGACTGCCGAAAATGAAAAGGAACATGCGAAACTGTGGTTTAAGGCTCTCGGTGAGCTTGGCGACACTGCCGAAAACCTGCTCCATGCAGCGGAAGGCGAAAATGCCGAGTGGACTGATATGTATGATCGTATGGCAAGAGAAGCAGATGAAGAAGGCTTTCACGATTTGGCTGCTCAATTCCGCGGTGTTGCCGCTATTGAGAAATCACATGAGGAAAGATACCGTGCTCTTCTTAACAATGTTGAAACCAGAACAGTATTTGAAAAGTCCGGTGTAACAGTTTGGGAATGCCGCAATTGCGGACATATCGTTGTTGGTACTACGGCTCCCGAAACATGTCCTGTATGTAAGCATCCGCAAGCTTATTTTGAAGTTCGTAAAGAAAATTATTAAAGAGAGAAAGACAAATGAAAGAAAAGTTTTATATTTGTCGCCATTGCGGTAACTTAATCGGTCTTATTCACGATGCGGGCGTCCCTATGATGTGCTGCGGACAAAAGATGGAGGCGCTGGTTCCTAACACCACTGAAGCCTCTGGCGAAAAACACTTGCCTTATGTTCATAAAGAAGACGGTTCCGTTTATGTAAGAGTCGGCGAAACAACGCATCCGATGACTGAGGAGCATTATATTCAGTGGATTTACCTTGAACAGGAGAACGGAGGTCAGCGGAGAGCCTTTAAACCTGGCGATACACCGGAAGCTACCTTTTGCACCGGCAAAGATAAACCTGTTGCAGTTTATGCTTACTGCAATCTCCACGGACTTTGGAAAACTGAAATCAAGTAAAAGTAAAATCGCCTGCCAAAACATCTTGGCAGGCGGTTTGTCATATTTTTTCAATTATAAACAAGTTCAGCGTTTACAAGTTCGGTTGCTCGATTATGGATATTAGCAACGTTCCTTATTCGTTAAGAAATCCGAGACCGGAAATCTTGTCGTCAGAGTTGCCTCTGACTTTCTTGATTAAGTAAGTAAACAACTTATTTCATTTTTTGGAATACCTCCATATTTTATTTTCCTTTCGGCAGGGGCAAAGTAGCACAGGTCGAAACTTATTTGACTTGTAAATAATGTTGCAATGGGCAATAGCAACAACAAACTCGTTTTGAGAGAAAAATAGTACCGTAAAAAGAAAAGAGCCAAACTCTTTCGAGTCTGACTCAATCAGTAAACATAAAAGTTTTAAGTGCTATTTTTCACGGTGGTTGCCATTACCGCTGACTTGTGCTACAACAGCAACAACGAATAGCAATGAAATATGGAACATTGATATATCTACAATTTTTTCCTAATATCGACAAGTAATTTAATGTGTAATTTTGCTTGATAAATCTAATTTCATTTGGTATCATAGCAACCGAAAAAAAGGTGTCGTTTGGCATTAGATTTTTTGAAAACGGCTATAAAAATTGGTATTGTTTTTGGTATTATTTTAGTTTGAAAATTATTTTGAAATCTAAAATTTGCCGAAAAAACGAAAGAAAATAGCCGATTTAGACGAAAAATATTGCTCAAAACGCAAAAAAATGTGCGAAAATTGCCTATTTTAATAGGATTTTGAGAATTTTTCAAAACTCCAAAAACGATACAACTTCGTGCAAAGTGCTGATGCATTGTTGGTAAATTGTCGTAGACTTATTTATTCCGATATTAAACATCGAGTCGAATATAATCTCGTAACATACTTGAGATATGTCATATCGATTTATTCGTATAATAAGTTTCAACTCTTTGCATAATCCGCTCGTTTCCGAACCGAACAATCCTGCCCACAAGCCGCCAACAACACATCCGTTTGTTAGATGACTTCCGTTTTCATAGATTTCAAAATCCAATATCTCGCTAAAACCGACTATAATCAAACTTCCTTTTATATAATCGATAAAACATATTTTCTTACTGTTAGTGTCAACGACAATTCTCTTTTTGCAAGAATCATTTTGATTATATGTCGCATAATCGTTTAAGATCAAAGTCTTTGTCCGCTTAAAATCTACGCTCTGCAATATTTCTTCAGCCTTATTGTTAACAATCTCTTGTTGATTCCTTATGCTTTCCGATGGATTAGGAATTTCGCCAAGTGAATTTATTAATGATCCTGCTTTTTCAATAGACAATCTAAAATTAGATTAAAGGTAGATGCGTATCTATCTTTTTTATTGTCACTAACGGCCAAAATGCAAAAACCGCAGCAAAAACTGCGGTTTTTGATATTGTATAGTTTGAATATTCGATTATTTTTATATTCGATTATTCTGCGAGATAATCGCGGCAAGCGTCTTCGAGAGCTCTGCAAATCGCAAACGCGTCTTCGAGGTTTTTGCCTCTGACCATAACGCCGTGATGTCCCATAAAGCAAGCGGGTGCGTCACCGATTGCCGCAGCAACGTTCTTAACAAGACCGTTTGTGCCGGGAAGAGCCGCCTTTGCGCAAGGAATTTCTTTGCCGAGAACGTCTTGATATTTTTCGGGAACGGGCATTGCCTTTCCCATTGCGGCGAGGATGCAACCGTAGAACGGATGCGTATGAATGGTTGCGGTGATGTCTTTGTCGCCTTTGAGCAAGATCGCGTGGATACCTTTTTCGCTGGTGGCTTTGTTTGTGCCCGTCCATTCGAGAGTTTCCATATTGACTTTTGCCATTTGTTCGGGTTTGAGCATAACGTAATCGATGCCGGAAGGAGTTGCAAGCATAAATTGGTCGTCAAGCTTGACGCCGATGTTGCCCCACGTGCCTTGCACGAGGTTTTCGTCGAGAAGTCTTACGCCTGCGTCCTTGATGTCTTGAGCGATTTTCTTTTCCTCGTCGGTGACGACAGCTGTTTGCTTTTCTTCTTTTACTTCCGTTTCACCGCTTTCCGCCGCTTTTTGTTGCTTTTGATTTGTCTTGGAATATTTGAGTTTGAACACCACGTGCTCCAAAAGAGCCGCAACCGCACTCATATGTTGAGTGCCGCCTTTGCTCTCCGCAAGGATTTCGGCATTGCAAGCCTTGTCCAAAACGAGCGTTGCGGTGAAAACTTCATCGAGGGTACGTCCCGTCACAACCGCGCCTGCCTCGGGAAGCAAGCAACAATTGCGTTGACCGGAAAGAGCAGCAACGACGTCGGACGCAACGTTCTTTTGAGCGCACTTTATAGACACACCGCAAACCTGCGCCATATCGTCGAGGATAGGCATAAGCGTTTTTCTCTTTTTGGAGAACTCAACGGTGCTGTCGCTGTCAACGATAGCGGCGGCGTTTGCCTCTTTGTCTTGACGAATTGCGCAGAACAAGATGACCGCAGCCGCACGGAAGTTGCCTTCGAGCGTTTCGATATTCTTGTCGTTGACAAAAGTCAAATTATCTTCCTTGACGTCGGTGTAGTCGATTCTCGGATTTGTGATGACGATGCCGTCCTCTTCTCTGACCGCGATATAACCGCTTTGCAAATATTTCTTTTCCGCGAGCATTTTCGCGTATTTGTTGACGTTTGCAACAATCAATTCGTTCATATCAATCTCCTGAATGTGCCGCATAAGCGTACACGACACTTATTATTGCTTTATCGATATTATATCAAACGCATAGAAAAAAGCAAGTTTAATTTTGTATTATGCTTTGCATAAAGATTGCTTAAAACACGTTTGCTACTTATGGCACAAAAGCGCGTTTGCTTTTTGTGCCAAAGAAAACGTCGGCGCACTTTTGTGCGCCGACGACTTCGATTAGTGAGGTTTCTTTTCAAATCTGGAAGCGTCTTCGCACTTTACGACGGTTTTGAACACGTTTTCAAAGCGACGGAGTGCTTCGTCAATGATTTCGTCCGTATCTGCCATAGAGGTGTACAAGCGGCTACCGGCGAGCGTAACGATACCGTTTGCCATGTAGGCTGCGCCCATTTGCTCCATAGCGACCTTTCTTCTGAGCATCTCGGGTTTCTTTTTGAGCATCGGGATGATCGAACCGAGCAAGGACATATTGGAGAAGTCATAGCTCATTGCGCCCGTGCATTCGAGGTGAACGATGCTGCCTTGGTTGTATACGACGTAAGGAAGGTTGTATTTCTTTACGAGAGCTTTGAGGCCTGTCGCAAGACGATCGCCTGCTTTGCCGGCAACTTCGCACGCATTGTTCTTTTCGATCTCGCAAATAGCAACATATCCTGCATATGAGCTGAGCGGGTTTGCAGCGAGCGTGCCGCCGACGTATGCTTTCTTGCCCATACCTGCAAGACCTGCAGCCATGAGAGAAACGTACTCTTTCTTGCCGCCTACGCCGCCTGCGGAGGGATAACCGCCTGCAACGATTTTGCCGAACACCGTGAGGTCGGGATACATATCTCTGCCAGTGCCTTGACGTCTGAATTTGACGACTTTGCCGTCGACGAGTTTCTTGTCGTCAACCATCCAGGGCTTGCCGTCGATAAAGACGGGAGTGTCGTCAACTTTGTATTTGTCGCCGAAGAAGTAGCCTGCCGCACCGTGGATGCCCACTCTGAAGCCCGTGACGACTTCGTCGAAGATGAAGAGCGCGCCGTACTTTCTTGCAAGGATTCTTGCTTTCTCGTTGAAATCGAAATCGATGGGACGAGTACCGGATTCGGGACCGACGGGTTCGACGATAACGGCCGCAGTGCCTCCCTTTGCAACGTTTCTCTTGAGCATTGCTTCGAGCATGCCGAGATCGTTGGGGCGAATTTCGTCGGTGGTCTTGTAGCAACCGGGGATACCGTGAGATTCGAGGAATTGACGGCTTCCGGGGATCTTCAAACCGTAAACCATTTGATCGGACCAGCCGTGATATGCGCCGCCGACTTTGATGACGCGTTTATGCTTGGTAGCGCAACGAGCAACGCGGATTGCAGCCATGACGGATTCCGTGCCCGAACCGAGCATACGGAACATTTCGCATGCAGGCATCAATTCGTTGATCTTCTTTGCAAGCAGGAGTTCTCCTTCGTGGAAAAGACCTGTTACGGGGCCGCAAGTGTTGAGGAGTTCGAAAACTTTTTCTCTGACCGCCGGGAAGTTGCTTCCCAGAATGGTGGGGCCGCCCGCTTGAAGGAAGTCGATATATTGGTTGCCGTCGCGGTCGTACAAATATGCGCCTTCAGCCTTCTCCATGCACATGGGGAACGGGAAGTTGAACGCAAGGTTGTGTTGAACGCCGCCGGGAATATACTTCTTTGCCTCGGTCGTGATTTCTTTGGACTTTGCGCACTTGGTGTCGAAATGATTGAGAACGTCTTTGAGAGCGTCCTCGGATACACAATAGATCGGTTGATCCGTCAGATTCTTCAATTCTTTATTGATTTGCTTTGCATCTTGCCATTTGGAAATACCATAGCCGTTTGCCATAATTCGCCTCCTGAGATATTTGGAATTAATTTAATTATACCAAACGTAAAATTGATTGTAAATATGCAAAACGGCGGAATAAACGATACAAAAGAGCGTTTATGTCAAATACGAAACAAAAAAGCGCAATTATCTAAAAGCGCAAATATCAACGATTTTCAAACAACAGATTAAATTTTCAATCTCGATGTTTTGTCAAATCGAAAAAGCGGTAAAAGTCCAAAACCGTCCTACAAAATCGTCCGCCACTCAAAAACAAGTTTTTCAAGAGAATATTGTGCGTTAGCAGGGCTTGTAGACGGCAAAAGAATCGCCATGTTTGCATACTCGGGATATGCCGACAAAAGATAGCGAAAAGACGCTTTTCCGTTGCAATAGATACGCGAAATCTTGCTTTTTGCAAGGAGCGACGGAACGTCTGCCGGCGTCACGTTTGAAATCGCACTGTCCTTGCTCGCTTCTATGTCGCACTCCTCAACGCTGTCATAGAGCGCAATATGATGTTTATGCAAAAATCCGATGCGTTCCTCAACGGACATCGAATATAAATCGACGTCGTATAAGCAAGAAAGCACCTTCCAAAAACGGTTTTTGGGGTGCATATAATAGAAATTGTTTTCAACCGACTTGACGGACGGCACGCTTCCGAGAATAAGCACTCGCGACTCGCCGTCTATCACCGCCGGAAAGGGATGTTTAATATGACGAATTGACATATTTTATACTCTCACGCGCGCAACGCACGTATTGCGCGTATTATTATGGATTGATTCGCAAATCACTATGCAACGACAAAACTTGCTTTTTCAAATCCTTTCAAACGCATCAAAGGCGCAAGTCGTTGCCTTTCATCTCGAGCATCATCGAATATTGCTTGTGGCTCAATCTTGAATAAATGCGCTCGCCGTAGCGATTGAGGATATTTTTCCCGGTTAGATTAGTGGTTATAACGGTTGCGCGTCCTCTCGTTTGTCTTTCTTCGAGCACCAAAAGCAGATATTCCACCGTTACGTTTTTGAGCATAGGCTCCGTACCCAAATCGTCGATTACAAGCATATCGCAAGCGATAACGTCGTGCAAAAGCGCGTTTCTCTCGGCAATCGGCGAGGTGTGGACGGTGAGCATGAGCGAACAAAACTCGTATGCGCTGACAAACTTCACCGCATATCCTTTTTCGACAATCGCGCGCGCCATTGCGCTTGCAAGACAGGTTTTTCCCGTGCCTACACCGCCCGAAAACACAAGCGTTTTGCACTTTGCGGAGGGGAATTTGTCAACGTACTTCTTCATAGATTGGTAAAGTTCGTCCGTCAAGGCACGTTGCTCTTTATTCTTGATTTTGGAAAGGTCGCAATCCTCAAACGAAAACTTTGCTCGACGGTCGATTTGGCACTCTTCTTTCAAATTTTTTATAAACAAATCCCACACGCACGAGCAAACTTTGCCGTCGACGTAACCCGTGTCGTTGCAAAGAGGGCAAGATGGTTTACTTTCGAAATCTTCTTCGCAAAAACCGTATTTTTTAAGTGTTTTTTGATATTCTAAACGAGCTTTTTCGACAGTTTTCGACATATCTTCGTCGCTTGTCATAGCCGAAAAAGACGCGTCGATATACGCCTTGTTTGCACGCGAAATTTCCTCTGTTTCAAAGGCTTTTTTTGCAATTTCCTGCGCCTTGGCTCTTTGTGCGTCTATTTGTTTTTGACGCTCTGCGAGCGTTTTTTGCATAACTCTTCGTTTCATATCACCACTCGATGTCCTTCAAACTGTCTATGCTGGTTATCACGCTTTTCAGCTCTTCTTGCGAATACGTGCGCTCTTCAAACGTCTTTTCTCTCGTCTTTTGACCGCTCTGCAAAGGCGTAAACTTCTTTGCGTCTTCAAGCGTATTGACGCCGTTTGCCTTGTAGGTCGAAAGCAACTGATTGACGAATGCGGTCGGATACGTCTTGCCCACTGCCTGCTCCGCGGCATAAAGAATTATATCGTCGCCAAAGCCCCACGTTACGCTCCAGGTGCGATAGTATTCTCTATCCTGACTCGTAACCGTTCTCGATCGTCCGCTTGCCTCGATAATGCGCTTGATTTTGCTGTCGAGCTCGATTTGCGAAAGCATGTATTCGTCAATGCTTTTTGCGCTCAACAAGCCTTGTTTGTAGAACTTGTCAACGACGTTGTTCATGCCGTCAAGAGTGCGCACGCTGGATATAAAACAGTGATGCGCAATCTTCGTGAGTGCGTCGAGGTCGAAACCTTTTGCCGTCCACGGCACGATATACACCTCGATTTCATGCTCGAAAGATTCGTAATAAATGCCAAGGTTTTTGTTGACGGCAACGGCGATTTCTTTGAGGTGTTCGCGATGCGATTGATAGTCGTTCATCTCCTCTGCCGTGAATATGGACATACGATAAAACTCGTCGAGTTTGGAATCGAGCTTTTTGAAGTTTTTTGCGCCTTTGAGCGTCTTTGCCGCAGCAAGCACGGCGTCGAGCTCGTAGCCCCAACTGCGAGTCCATTTGAGGAGCATTTGCTTTTCTTCGAGTTCCGCTCCGCCCTTTCTTCCGAGCGCGACAAGCACTTTTTGCATTTGCTCGGATTGTTGGTCGTATTCTGAAAGTTTGTTTTCTACGTCGCTTGCAGTGCGTACGCCGTCGGCAACCCAGTTGCGCGCAACGGTGAGAATGTACGGATACCTCACACCCATGCCCTTCAAATTGATGCAGTATTGCACGATCATGAGCATTGCGTCCTGTTCGAGCTTGCTCTCGTCAAGAAACATATAATACTCGTTATATTCATTGGGGGTGAGCATGCGCTCGGGGAAAAGCTGTTGCAGATGAGTGTTAAAATCGTTCCACTTTTCGCTCTTGTATTTCTTGGGCGTTTGCATGGAGTGTTTCAAGCTCAAATATTGCACTTCGAGCGGTTGTTTGCTCACGATTTGCACAAGTCCCATATCCTCGAAATAAGAATATGCGGATATGATGTCCGCCTCGGTCATGTCAAGACGCGCGCAAAGTTCCTGCACGCTGTTTTCCTTTTGCGGCGTCATACAAAGATACAAACCGTAAAGATAAACTTTGATTTGCTTTTCGTCGCAATAGGGCAAATGCTCGTTGATAAACAAGTTGTCCACGAGCGTAAACGTTTCCATCAAAAAGTCGCTTTGAAATTTTGCAAAACCCACGATAATCACTCCTTTTATACGGAGTATAATCATAACACAACAATCGACAACAAACAAAAAAAACTCCGCCGAATCTGAAAATAACAATATATTGTGTCCACTCCCGTTTTGCACGACGAATGAGCGTTAGTTCTTCCTCTACAAAAGTTTGGCGTTTAGAACTCTAAATTAGATGCGCCCCCTCTTTCCCTCTCGGGCTTTTCTCCCACCACTCAAATAAGGACAATTCTCTACAAGATTATCCGTCGTTCGCG
>ENA-OZZC01000162-OZZC01000162.1-human-gut-metagenome-genome-assembly--contig:-NODE-162-length-17625-cov-8.279511_pt1 | contig 17625 bp, 15 predicted proteins | sample MGYA00244933_ERZ654138 | MGnify/ENA primary metagenome ERZ654138 (study PRJEB26926, sample SAMN06165192) | human gut metagenome | biome: ENVO:00009003; feature: ENVO:2100002; material: ENVO:00002003...
GCAGCGTCAGATGTGTATAAGAGACAGATTTTACATGAATGACAAATAAAGTATAAAAGAAAAAAATAAATTTTCAAAAACAAGAGTTTCGGATTATACGTACAGTAGCCATATTTATTGTGCTGCTTATTAAAGTTTTATGCAATGTCTGTTTTAAATCTGATTGCCGCTGTAAAGAATGTTTTAAATACAAAACTTGCGAATGATCAAACTTTATATACAGAGCAAGTATAATATATAAAATACGAACTCTTTGTTTGATGTCGGCAAAATGTTTGCAGGGTTTCCGAAGTTATAACAATAAAAATACCTTTATTTGATTAAGTACAATAAAGCACTCGTTCTTTTGCTTTCCGATATACAAAAGATGATCGCTGTATGCGTAATACTGCAGGTTTTCACACATGCGCAAAGAAATTTCCGGATAGGTTTTGCGCGCCTCTTCGGTTTATTTTCAATTTCTGTAAGACGCGGACCCGTCAGACCTTCCTGCTCTAAAAGTGCAAGTTTTTTAAACCCGAGTTCGTCAAAAAACGTCAGTACTTCCGTGGTGTTTATAAAGGTTGCCTTAGTGAATGCAGTACCGCTCCACGATTCGTCTATTTCCATTCGATCGAAAAGATCCATAGCGGGTTCATGTAGAAGAAGTTCGGGAGCCGTATCTATATAATAGTTCAAACCTACAGTAATCGTGATGAATGAGGCAAACAAAACTCAGTTTTTTGCGAGGTACTTTTTCGCTTGCAAAACACATTTCTTTCTGTCCTCTGCATCGGGCAAATGATACATCGGCCCCATAATAAGCACATTATCGAAAGTCGATAAATTGAGAGCAGACAAATCGCGCGCATCACAGACATACGCATTTATCAGTACACCATACTCCCGAAATTTCTGTTTGAGAGAACAATATTGTTTTCGCTCAGATCGACAAGGATCACGTCGTACCCCTGTTTGGCAAGCCATACGCTGTATCTGCCCGGCCCTCCTCCGATATCAAGAACGGTTTTGCCTTGCAGATACTTTTTCAGATAATGCTTTGTTATCTCAAACTCAAAGTGGAAACCTTCCAGCCGCTCCCATTCCGACTGCGCGTTTTTATTATAGTTTTCTCTTACGATCTCAACATCGTTGTTTTTCTCTTTTTTCTGCATACGTTTTCCTTTCTGATATTTCAGTTAATCCGACATTCCTTTCAAATCACCATATCATGTTCTTTTCAGCACATATAATATCGAAGAAAAAGCGGTATCGATCCTTGGGCGCTGACGAAGCGTCTATAGGGTTTCCGCAGTTCAAATAATACATTCGAAGAAAATACGAACTCTGTCTCCGTTGCCGGTAAAATGTTTGCAGGGCTTCCGGAGTCCAAACAATATATCGGAGAAAAGCGGTATCAATCCTTGGGCGCTGACGAAGCGTCTATAGGATGTCCGCAGTGCTTGCTGTACATCTCAAGTATATAAGTGTAGCATTCGCACATTTTTTTCAGTTCTTTATCAGTGAAGTTGTGTGTAAGAAAAATAAAATTATTGAAATGTTCCTCGTTGTTTTTTTCCACGAGGTTATAGCCGGTTTCTGTGGCGGAAACATATATTTTTCTTCTGTTTTCGGCAGGTATCTGTCTGACTGCAAGATTTTTCTTTACCAGCGCTTCGACTGCTCGTGTCGTTTTACTTGTCGTGAATCCGCAATATAATGCAAGCCTGCTCATGCTTACGGGCTGAGTATCGTGAATTACGATAAGTGCGCTTTTTTCTATCAGACTGAGCTCGTAGTCGGAAAAAACCGTTTCGTTTGAGTTGGGCGATATTTTACTTTTGCGGAATCTGTTCAGACTGTTGTCCAGGACAAAAAGATTGAGTCTCAAATCCTTTAAGACGGCGGAAGGGAAAGCTTCCGAAGCATTTACAGTCATATTCATTTCTGCGGGAGAGTCGATTTTTATATTTTCCATTTCAGATACTCCTTGAACTTACGGTATTTTTATTTAAGCATAAATGTGAAAAAATGTCAACGATTTTGATTGACATATATTTTATTTTGTAATATTATCATTATGAAAATGTTCTATTGTAGAATATGTAAGCTTTAAGGCTTAATATATAAAACGGAGGTATTCTTTATGAAGCGAGTCGGCAAAGCAATGATTTTTGCGTTAGTTTGTCTTGCGGTACTTGCAGTGGCAGCGGGCTGTGAGAAAAACTTTGCAAAAATAACTTATGTTGTAGGAGACGAGGTACATACTCAAAGTATAGCGTATGGCTCGGAGTTGATGTTGCCTTCATTGGTGAAGGAAGGTTACAGGCTGGACGGTTGGTATAAAGACGAAGCGCTAACCGAGTTATTTGATCCTGAAGGGTATAAAGTCGAGACGGACGTCACTTTATATGCCGAGTGGGTGAAGGGCGATTTTACCGTTACATTTTCAGGCGCTGAAGGAATAAAGTCGCAGATAGTGGTAAGCGGAGGGACGGCGATCGAACCTGCAGTCAAAGCGGCGGCGGGAGTAGAGTTTGTCGGTTGGTACAGCGATGAGGAAAAGACTCAGAAGTATGATTTTTCGCTCCCCGTGACGGAGGACATCACTCTTTACGCTCTTTTTATACCGAAAGATTTCAGTGTGACATACGACGCCGGCTATCCTGAAGGAAATGCTCCGGTTCAGGGGGAGGTCGCTTATGACGGATCTTTCATAATAGCGGAGGCTCCCGAAAGGACGGGTTATGTTTTCACCGGCTGGACGGACGGTGCCGATCTTTATCAGCCGGGCGATACCTATCATTTAAAGGATGAAAAGGATATCGTATTGGTCGCATGTTGGGAGACTGCAGTATATAAGGTAGAGTTCAGAGACGATACGGGTAAAACGATCGCCGAACGTGCCGTTCCTTACGGCGGAGCCGCTGTTGCGCCTTCCCGCGGGGAAGTGCTTTCATCGAGAGCTCATTATGTATTCAGCGATTGGGACGCAGATTTCGGCTATGTAACCGGGGATATGGTGATAAATGCTCTTTACGAATACGTGCCGTCTTCAGAAAACTATTTTGACTTTACTCTCAAAGAGGACGGAGAAAGCTATGCGCTTTCTTTAAAGGCAAATGTCAATGTTGCGGAGCTTGCGCTTCCGGCTGAGCATGAAGGACTGCCCGTTACGGAAATAGCCCACAACGGGTTCGAATTCAGCCGTGTCACGAGCGTATACATACCGTATTCTTATAAGATCATCAGCTATGAAGCGTTTTTCTCATCAGGCATACAGAATGTGGAGATAGAAGAGGGACTCGAATATATAGATCACTGTGCATTTCAGAGTTCTTCGATAAAGAATATCAACTTCCCGGCTTCACTGAAGTCCATAGGATACTTTGTTTTCGACTCCGCGTATTCAATGTTTATGCCCGAGCTCAGTGAAGAGAACATATATTTAGTCAAAGAAAACGATATGATCCTTTCAGCAGATAAAACCAAGCTTTACTTTTTCTCTCCCATGTCTGCAAAGCTTGTTGTACCTGCAAGCGTTACATTTATAAATCCCGGTATATGCTCAAGATATAATAATCTTCAGTCGGTGGTGATCGAAGGCGACGTCGAAGAAATAGCTTCTGCATCCTTTTACCAGTGTTATTCGCTGACAGAATTGATTATTAACGGAAGTGTGAAGCGTATCGGGGGAGAAGGCGATGTTCCTGCAGGATACGAAGGAGAATGCGAGCTTCCCTCCGCAGGTGCTTTTATGAACTGCAATCTTAAAAGCATAAGACTTCCGGGAGTCCGTTATATAGGTGCCGGCACTTTTCAGTGGAATTTTATTTTGGAAGAGATTTATATCGACAATACGATAGAATTCCTGGGCGATAATTTCGTCGACGGAAATCGTATGGATCTGAAAAAAGTAGCCATGATAGACGCTGTCGAAAACGACTATTACGTGATCGAAAACAATACAGTTATCGAAAAAAATACGGGTATCAACGGCGGAGATACTTTCATGATGTTTATAGCTTCCAATGTCGTGAGGGAGTATTCTATTCCGGAAAGCGTGACTTCCATAAGACCTTTTGCGTTTTACGGAGCAGCATATCTTGAAAAGGTAACGGTACCCGAAGGCGTTGAAGAGATATTTGCAGGCACGTTTATGATGGAAAATACGGCTCTGAATCCCATTACGGGCGAATACGAGCTTCTTACCGAGCTTACTGAAGTAAATCTGCCTTCCACCCTGAAACGCATCACCAGCGATATTTATGAGTGGGTAGGCGTAGAATTATGGGGAGCGGTGAGAGGTGCTTTCCTGAATTGTATAAAACTCAGATACTTGAATTTTTATAACGGCTGCAATCTTGAAGTATTGGGAGACAATACTTTCGCAGGTGCATGCATAGAAAGTTTCCATATCCCTGCCTCTCTGACGGAAATAGGGATCTACGGATTGCCTTACGATAACCTCAGAGAGCTTACCGTTGACGAAGATAATCCCGCTTTTGCCATTGATAACGGCGTGCTTTACAACAAGGACTTTACCGAGCTCATAATTTATCCTGCCCTGAAAGAGGGAGATACATATGCGATCCCCGAGGGAGTAGTGTCGATAAGGTCAAACGCCTTTTATAAGAGCAAGTATATTAAAGAAGTGATATTCCCTTCGTCTGTCCGGGATATAGGTAATTACGCTTTCTCAAACAGTAATATTGAGGTCGCAGAATTGAATGAAGGAGTGGTTACCATAGGCAAAAATGCGTTTTATATGTGTAATATGCTCAGAAAACTTGTTCTTCCTTCCACTCTCGAAACCATAATGCCCGATGCTTTTATAAATGTGCCTTCATTGGAAGACGTCGAGTTCAAGGGTACCGAGCCTCCTGCGATTTATACTATGGAAGCTCCGATTTTCATAAGCGTGGAATTTGATCCCGAGCTTTATCAGGATATTTACAGCGTGAACGAAAATCTCGTTATCAAAGTACCTCAGGAAGCTTTCCGGGCATACTATGAGCAGTTTGCGGGCTACGGTTTCGGTCTGTGCGACAAAATCGCTCTCGAAGGAGTAGCCGCAACCACGTTTATATTCAATTCAAACGGCGGAAGTGAGATCGAGTCGGTAACGGGCTATGCGGTGTCGGATATGCCTATTCCCGAAATGGTGGGGTCATCCCTCTACTTTTACGGCTGGTATCTCATTGACGGCAGGGAGACCGGTGAATGGGGCGAAAGAGCAGAGTTCCCGTATTTCGGAGATGGCAGAGAAGAGGTGGTTTTCTATGCACGTTGGGAAACGGAAAGATATCAGGACGGAACCTCCTTCCTCTTCGCTTATACTCTTACCGATGAACCTGTCGTCTATACCCTTGAAAACAGCGGATATGTATATTTTATCTATACCGCTTCCGCCACAGGAAGAGCATATCTCAGATATGATCTCGAAGGTTTGTTCCTCGGTTATTCGGCATTTACCGTTCCCGAGCAGAACTATGATTATTGGCTGCCTTCTTACTATGACGACGACAAAGTCAGATATTGGGATTTTGTCGAAGGAGAAACTTATTACATCATTATGATGAATTTCTCCATTGACGGCGATTATTCCGTAACTGAGATAACTTCGTCCTTCTATATCGAGATTATCGTTCCGGAGAATAACGAAGCGAACAGCATAAGCTCTTCTGCAGCGGCAATACTTCCCCGCAAATTCGAATTCCGTATCCGGGAAGTATAGATATATTTCAGTGTACAGATAATAAGAGCCGGATAAATTCCGGCTCTTTGTTTTTTAAGTAAACTCCGGTTCGTTTTTCCGCGTACTTGATTAGCCGCGTGCTTCAAACACTTTTTCCATAAGATAATTCGTAAGGAATATCCCGCCTCTTTCCACCTGCCTGCTTTTTATTAAGGTATAACCTCTGTGTTCAAAAAAAGGCTTTGCTGTCAAAGAAGCATGTACGGTGATCTTTTCAACAGGAAAAACTTTTTCCAAATAATCGCAGAGCGCCGTTGCGATTCCTTGTCTTTGATAGTCTTTATGAACGTAAAGCCTGTCCAGATAACCTGAAGGATATATATTTCCGAAGCCCGTGATCTTACCGTCAGTTTCCGCAACAAGACAAAAGCTTTCTTCGAAAACCTTCCCCCATGAGGACAGATCCGCGTTTTCGGGCGCCCAGACGGCAAGCTGAGCGGCTGTGTAGTCTGAAGCGTTGACGCTGTGTACGGTGTCACGGAAAAGTTCTGCAAGCTGATGAAGGTCAGCGTGATCGTATTTTCGTAATATCATTTTTTACCTCTTTATTTGCGGTTTTTACCGAGATTGCGGCATTCCGCCGATTGCCGAACGTGCGGCAGGAGTAAACGCCGGTTCGGAAAACTTGCGCGAGAGTGTCTGTGCGCTCAGCCGGGGCAAGACCGGTCGGCACTGACGCAGTAATATCGTTCAGTGCGGCGGAGGCTTTTCGGCACAGTTATTCACGTTTTATTTTACATCACACGTTTTATTTTACATCACACGAAGCAGTTATGCAAGCAAAAAAACGTATCGGTATCACGTAATGCCGGATCGCGCTTTATTTAGTTATAAGATTAACTTCAGCCATTAAAATGTGAGGGGGCAAAATCTTTACAGCGCTTGACTTTGAGCACGGCTGAGTTTATAATGAAGAAAATCGATCGAGTTTTATGGGACTTGCGGAATTTTATCCCGTTTTTATGGATTATCGGAATTTTGCGGTTCTGCGGAACCGGATCAAAACATATAAAATCATTTTCGGAGGAGAGATTATGAGTTATATCCAAGAGGTCATTGCCGCAACGGAAGCAAAGAATCAGGATCAGCCCGAATTTATGCAAACGGTCAAGGAAGTGCTTACTTCGCTTGCTCCCGTAATTGAAAAAAACGAAGCGCTTTACAGGAAGAATGCCATTCTTGAGCGTATGGTAGAGCCTGACCGTCAGATCATGTTCCGCGTGCCGTGGACAGACGATCAGGGAAATCCCCATGTCAACAGAGGATTCCGTGTACAGTTCAACTCCGCTATAGGTCCTTATAAGGGCGGACTTCGTTTCCATCCTTCAGTGAACCTCAGCATCATGAAATTCCTTGCCTTTGAGCAGACTTTCAAAAACAGCCTTACCGGCCTTCCTATGGGCGGCGGCAAGGGGGGCAGCGATTTTGACCCCAGAGGCAGAAGCGACGCCGAAATCATGAGATTCTGCCAGAGCTTTATGACCGAGCTCTACAGACATATCGGACCCGATGTGGACGTTCCCGCCGGCGATATGGGTGTAGGCGCAAGAGAAATAGGTTATCTTTTCGGACAGTTCAAGAGAATTCGCGACAGCTATGAAAACGGCGTGATCACCGGTAAGGGACTCAGCTTTGGCGGAAGTCTTATCCGTCCCGAAGCCACCGGTTTCGGAGCAACTTATTTCCTTCAGGAAGTCCTTAAGCATGAAGGCACTTCCATTGAAGGCAAGGTATTCGCTCTTTCCGGCTTCGGCAACGTTACCTGGGGCGCAGTAAGCAAGATTACCGAACTCGGCGGCAAAGTCATCACCATCAGCGGCCCCGACGGATATGTTCTCGATGAGGACGGCGTGAAGGGCGAAAAGATCAATTACCTGCTTGAAATGAGAGCAAGCGGCAGAGACAGAGCTCAGGATTATTCCGATAAGTACGGCTGCAAGTTCTTCCCGAAGGAAAAACCTTGGGGCAACGTGAAGGCCGATATCTATATGCCTTGCGCCACTCAGAACGAAATCAAACTCGAAGACGCCAAGAAGATCGTTGAAATCGGCGTGAAGTACCTCAACGAAGTTTCCAATATGCCTACCACAAACGAGGCTATGGAATACCTCATGCAGCACGGCGTCCTTGTCGCTCCTTCAAAGGCGGTCAATGCAGGCGGAGTTGCCGTTTCCGGTCTCGAAATGACTCAGAACAGCATGCGTCTTTCCTGGTCCAAAGAAGAAGTGGACGAGAAACTTAAAACCATCATGGTCAATATCCACAACGAGATCGAAAAAGCCACCAAGGAATACGGCCTCGGCTATAACCTCGTTGCCGGCGCTAATATCGCGGGCTTCCTTAAGGTAGCGGACGCCATGATCGCTCAGGGACTTGTGTAATTTGCGGAAACTGAGCCTTTCTGTCTGCTTTCGGACAACACAGACTTTTGCATTTTAAGAGAAAAAAGTCAGACAGATGCAGGTTTATGGATCGATTGTTTAAAAAGGACGGGTCTCCCGTCCTTTTTGGTTTATATTCGCAAAGTTGGTTTATATTAGCGGCGTCGACATATAAATTGCGGCGTCGGGTGTTTTATATTCACAGCGTTGACGTACAATCTGAGGCTTCGGTAATTACGGCGCTGTTTGTATCTGTGGCGTTGACATATATTCGCAAAGTTGGTTTATATTAGCGGCGTTTTTTACGGTTTTTGTGCTGTCCTTGCCGTGTTTTACACTGCAGAGGGCAGAAAAAGGGATTAGACAGACTAAATAAGTATATTGTATAAAATTCATAACACATGTTCAACAAAGACCGTCTGAAACAAAGTAAAATAAAAGAATATGGTTTTGCTGTGAATGAAATTTCGCAAAAACACTTGCATTTATTTTCAGAATATGTTATAATATAAAAAACGACGGAAAGGAGATATTTGTGTCTTTTAAAGGGGATAAAATAAGGCTTGAAAGAGCAGGTATTCCGAAGAGCGTCACCGCCGAGGCGGAAATAAAATAAAAAAAGGAGACAATATGAAATACGAAAAGAGGGCTGATGTACCTGAGAGGTATACCTGGAACAAAAGCGATATTTTTGCCACGCCCGAAGAGTGGGAAAGAGCCGTGGCCGGATTCAGCGGAGTATTTGCGGCTATAGAGGGATTCAGAGGCAAGCTCAAAGACAAAGAGACGATCCTTCGTTTTTACAAGCTGTTGGATGAGAAGTCATTGGAGCTTGAAAAGATATATTGTTATACGCATTTAGAGTATGACGAGGATACGAAAAATACTGAAGCGCAGGAGAGGATAGGCAAGGCGCAGAATTTATTTGTAAGGTTGAATCAGAGTTTATCGTTTGTGGATCCCGAAATGAGTGCTTTATCCGATTCGTTTATAAACGAGATGATAAATGATCCCGAATTTGCCGATTTTGACATCACGTTAAAGTACATACTCAGGAACAAGCCACACATATTGTCTGAGGAAGGTGAATCTTTGCTGGCCGGTGCTGGTGATTTTTCCGGAGGTTTTTCGACAGCTTTCAACAGAATGGATAACGGAGATATCAAGTACGGCACGATAAATATAAGGGGAGAGAAAGTGTCTTTGAGTCACGGAACGTACAGTGTGCTTATGCAGGACAAAGATCAGAAGATAAGAGCCAAGGCGTTCAAGCAGTATTATAAGAGTTACATAGACGTTGTCAATACGCTTTCGTCGTTATACGAAAGCAATGTAAAGAAGGACTGGTATTTTGCCCGTTCGAGGAAATTCGGCAGCACTATGGAGTCTGCTTTGTTTTATGAAGAGGTGGACAAGAAGGTATATACCAACCTTATCAAGAGCGTGCACAAGAGTCTCAAGCCTTTGCACGAGTATGTAGGGCTGAGGAAGAAGTTACTCGGGCTCAAGACTCTGAACATGTATGATATGTATGTTCCGGCTTTTGAAGACGTGGAATACAAGCTTGATTTTGAAGATGCGTTTGAGCTTGTGAAGAAGGGGTTAGCGCCTTTGGGCGAAGATTATATCGCGTTGCTTGACAGGGCGAAGAATGAGCGTTGGATGGACGTTTATGAGACTCCGGGCAAGAGGAGCGGTGCTTATTCGATGGGTATTTCGGGAGTGCATCCTTTTGTGCTTCTCAATTATCAAGAAACTCTCAATGACATAAGTACGATAGCTCACGAGCTGGGGCATGCCATGCACAGTTATTACAGCGAGAAGGGGCAGTGCTATAACAAGAGCGGGTATAAAATATTTGTTGCAGAGGTAGCGAGCACCTGTAATGAGATACTTCTGCATAAGTATATAACAGCCAATACTGACGACATAAAAGTAAAGAAGTATCTTATCACGGTATATCTTGACATGCTTCGCACTACAATGTATCGTCAGACGATGTTTGCAGAGTTTGAGTCTATCTCGCATGAGATGGTCGAAAAGGGGCAGACGCTCACTTATGAGAATTTATGTGCGGAATATCTTAAGCTCAACAAGAAGTATTACGGCAGACACGTCAAGCATAATAAAGAGATCAGTTACGAATGGTGCAGGGTGCCGCATTTTTACAGGGCGTTTTATGTATATAAATACGCTACGGGTATCATAAGCGCGGTATGTATTGCTGAAAAAATACTCAAAGAGGGTGAGCCTGCAGTAAAGAAATATAAGGAATTTCTGTCACTCGGCGGTTCAATGGATCCGGTAAGCGAACTCAAGGTAGCCGGTGTGGATCTGACGACTTCGACGCCGTTTGAAATAGTCAATAAATCTTTTGAAGACGCTCTTGAGCAGCTCAAGTCGCTTTGCGATTAAGAGTTCAAAGAGACGTATAAAAAAGCAATCAAGGCGGAAATTTCTGTTTCCGCCTTTTTCAATACCGTCGGCGGGAAAGAGGATTTGCGGCGAACGGCGCAGAAAGACGCACGGAAGGGGATCGAGCGTGCAAAAGACTCGTATTCCGAGAAGGGGGGAGGCGGTCCCGGGAGTGCGGCACAGCATAAAAGTTGACATCGGACGGAAGATGTGGTAAAATAATATATACTTTCCGAGAATGCATTTTCAGGAAAGTTTAAGGAGGTGTAAAATGGCTGAATGGTGGAACGGGATGAGTGTATTGCAGCAAGCGCTTGTGTGCATAGCCGGCAGCGCTACCTTGATCACGATAATCCAAACCATACTTGCGCTTATAGGCTTCGGTGAAGCGGACCCCGATGTGGATTTCGATATAGGCGACGACGTACCTCTTGACAGCATGGTAAATATCGGCGGACTCAGACTTTTCACTTTCAGAGGCATCATTGCCGGACTGACCGTCGGCGGATGGCTTGCTTACGGTGTAAGTGTTTTGGGTTTGGACGATATATGGTCGATATTGATAGGCATAGCGGGAATGATCCTGACGATGATCGTGTTTGCCATATCGTGGAGAGCCGCGATGAGACTGCAGGGGGACGGAGCAGTGCAGCTCAGGAATGCGGCAGGAAAACGGGCAAGAGTATATATACCTATCCCTGCATCACGCGGAGGCGTGGGTAAGGTAACGCTGACTCTTCAGGACAGGTTTGTGGAAGCCGACGCGGTGACCGATGATAATGAAAAGCTTGTTACGGACAGTCAGGTGGAAGTCGTAGATATCATTGACGAGAATACGCTGCTGGTGAAAAAGACAGATGCGGTCGTCGGTGAGGGCAATACTCAGGATGCCCTTAAGGAAAAGCAATGAAAAATAAAACAGTATAAAAAAAAACAGTATAAGAAAAAAAATATTGTGGAGAGTCTATGTTTATATGCTGTGATGTAAATAATACAGTAAGACATATCAAAAAAGGAAAGAAGGAGGAAATCGATGGTAGTAATAGGTTTTTTGCTCAGCGGAATAGTTTTTGAGCCGTTGCTGATAGCGCTTGTGATACTTGTAGTGGCGTTTCTTGTATTTCTTATTTCGAGATACCGTAAATGTCCGTCAGACAAAATACTTGTCATATACGGAAAGATAAAGGACAATAAGGACGGCACGCCGCGTTCGGCAAAGTGCATACACGGCGGAGCGTCATTGGTGTGGCCCTTTTTCCAAGGGTATCAGTACATGGATCTCACGCCCATATCGATCAGCGTCGACCTGAGAAACGCACTCAGCAGACAGAATATAAGAATTGACGTACCAAGTACTTTTACGGTAGGTATATCCACGGAGCAGGGAGTTATGCAGAATGCCGCCGAAAGGCTACTGGGACTTAAACTCAATGAGATACAGGAGCTTGCAAAGGATATCATTTTCGGACAGCTTCGTCTTATTATAGCGACGATGGATATCGAGGAAATCAATACCGACAGAGATAAGTTCCTCGAAGCAGTGAGCAGAAACGTGGAAACAGAGCTCAAGAAGATAGGTCTCAGGCTCATAAACGTAAACGTTACCGATATAAACGACGTATCGGGCTATATAGACGCACTCGGAAAAGAGGCGGCGGCGAAAGCTATAAACGACGCGAAGAAGTCCGTGGCGGAGAAAAACAGAGACGGAAGCATAGGAGAAGCAAACGCTTTGATGGATCAGAGAATAAATGTTGCCGACGCCAATCAGAAAGCCATAAACGGCGAAAATGAGGCTATGGCGAAGATATCTCAGTCCAACGCCACGAGAAGGGAAGTAGAGGCGGAGTCATTAAGAAGGGCAACAACGGCGGAAAATATCGCAAAAGCCAAGGCTCTCGAAGATTCCTATACTGCTCAGATGGAAGCGGAAAAAGCGCGTGCAAGCAGAGAGAAAGCCACCTTGGAAGCCGATACGATAGTAAACGCGGAAATAGAAAAACGCAAGATGGAAATACAGGCGGAAGCCGAAGCCGAAAAGATGCGTCTTCACGCAAAGGGCGAAGCTGACGCAATATATGCCAAAATGCTGGCACAGGCAAAAGGTATCGAGGAAGTGCTCACCAAGCAGGCGGAAGGTTTTAAGAATATAGTCGAGGCGGCAGGCGGCGACGCAAACAGCGCTGTAAGACTTATGATCTCCGATAAGCTTGAGAATCTCGTGCGTATACAGGTCGAAGCTGTAAAGAATATAAAGATCGACAAAGTCACGGTTTGGGACAGCGGAAAAGGCGAAAACGGAAACAGCTCAACAAGTAATTTTATAAGCTCGCTTTATAAATCCGTACCTCCGCTCAGCGAACTTTTCGACGCCGCAGGAATGAAACTGCCCGACTACCTCGGAACGGTAAAATCCCCCGAATCCGATCAGAATGCGGACAATAAAGACAGGCAGACAGCCGTGTCGGAAAACGTCCCCGTCAAGACCGAAGAATAGTTTATGATTTTTTATCGAACGATATGACCGCTTATTTGAACCGGCTACACAAAACAGTGCAGCCGGTTTGATACTCCGGAGAATATGATCGGATTTTTAGAGTTTCAAAGCGGTGCGATGTCGCTTTTTTAAGTGCAGCGCCCTTATCCGGATTTCAAATCAGGTTTTTTCTGCCAGTATCGGCTTATTATTTAATTAAAGCTCATACCGTAATTCAAGCTAATATCGCTAAAAAGTATTGAAATATAAAACACGATCGCCCGCGCATCGGAAACCCTGCCTTTTCAGAACGGTTTTTTTCACGGAAACAGGTCAGATGTATTGCATCAAGGCATTTGTACTCATCAGGCAAGGCTGCAGGCAGTCGAAGGGAAATATTTTCGTGAAAAAAATCGCCGGTAAAAAACGACGTAAATTCTATCCCGAAGAAATCTGCGGGTAAAAAACGACGTAAATTCTATCCCGAAAATATCCGCCTGTAAAACCTGCGGCTTAATTTTTTATCGACCTTTTTTAAGCATAGAAAAAACGGCTGCAGCAGGCGATTTGTTTCGGCTGTACAGTGAGATGTTCCGATAGGCGGTCGTTTCTGAAATGTATCAGGGCTCCCGGCGGGTTTCGTGATCCGCTTTATATAACGTGTGAAACTTTCCGAAGCTATGAAGAAAAATGTTTTTTTGCGATAGTACAGTAAGGTCCGGATGCGAGATCTGAAAATAAGAAAGAGAGGCCGTATTCTTCTCAGGACTTATTGACCGTTGTCTTTCTCGTATAACGCCACAGAAAGATACTTATTCATCAAAACTTATTGATGTAATGTCATTCCACAGCGTGCCTGCAAAATCGGCAACGATGTCTTTTTCTTGTTGCGCTGCTGTTTTGAACATCGTAACCGACAATTTTTTATTCTTCTTTTTCCATTTGCCGACCACTTCGCCATCAATCATCAATGCAGGCATTACAATTCCCGCGAGATTGAATATCGCCCTCAAATTCTCTTGGCTTAAAAACAAGCTTTCCTTTTTTTCGTGAGCTAAAAGAAGTTGGTCAAATCCTGCAAGGAACAGACATTTTGGAATCCCTTGATCGTAAGTCTGATTGTTGTCGATATAAAAATAGGTTTTACCTTCACATTCTGCTGTTGATACAGGCAGTTTGGACAGCCAATCCTTAACCTGTGCGGCTGTTGCATGAAAATAGTACATGGCATCGTGAATGGTGGAAGGTCCCATGTGCGTAAAGTATCGACGAGCCATTTCAAGGTTTGCTTCTTGCTCCGGAATGGGAGTAAACGCAGGAGATAAGCAGAAAGCTTTCTTTTCCTGGACAACATAGTTTATAAATCCACGTTCGCACATTTCACGAACGCCGCCACCCCATTGGTCGAACATACTGCTTTCTTCGGGTTCGGTCATACCGTTTTGTCTGCAGACATCTTTTAATTCTTCTCTTGTCAGCTCGGAGTATTTAAGAGCATCTAAGATCACATTAGCAAAATAAGCCTGTCGCTCCGGTGTAAGTGCCCATTTATCACGCTGATTCCAAAACGTATATCCACGCCAATCGTTACGCAGATAATCTTGCCCATTATTGCAATGAATGAATAATGGCAGATCATCTTCGGCAAACACATGAACTGTTCCTCTGACTGTCCAGTTTTTTACAAGCCCATTTTTGACAGTATCCTCATTATAATCTGAACACCTTATTTTCAGCGAGTGCATAGCGTTTACCATGAATTGCGCTTGAACACCACAAAGATCATGGAGGACGGTCATTTTATCTGTCGGTTGGAGCAAATGTTGGTTTGCTAACTGACGAATTTTTATTTCTTCTATGGTCATCGCTTGTTCTCCAGTTGATTGTACTTATTTACATACTTTTCTTGGTAGTCCGAAATATCTTTGCAAGGGTATTCCGAGCATTTACTACAAGCATCTATACCATGCTCAATGCAACACTTTTTGAAAGGACATTCCTTGCACAGCTCAAACACGTTCTGGGATCTGCCGCCGTCGCAGCAGGATTTTTCAAGAGGAATGTCAAGTCCAAAACTCTCTTTATAAAAGCTCTGAGCCTGTCTGCGCAGATCATCATTATTGGATTGTGTTGCAATATAGGTAACACACTTTGAACAATCATGACCACAATAACACGCCTTCCTGCCCGGTGATAGGGTTTATTTTGTTTTCCGGAAGATAATCAAACTCTGTAGATCATTTCTCAGCTTTCGATACTTAATCCGGTATATATCTCGTATATATCTCGCCGTTTTCACTTTCAATTGCACATACCATATGATGTGCATGTATAAAAGGAGAAACATCCTGAGGAGCATACTGTTCTTTTGCTTTGTAACAGAGTTTTTCCCGAATATCCGTATAACTTTCGTTTTCGGTTTTTATAGTTTTTGTCCATGACCGGCAGACGGAAAGCGTTCATACCTTCTGACTGTCGGAATTGCGGTTTATCCAGCCGAGTTCGACACGTACTTCCTTATTTTCTATATCATGGTTTGAGTAACAGTAAGCGTCAAAGCCCGCAAGACGGAATCCCTGACTCAAATAGAAATCTATGGCGTTTACATTGCAGGATTGCGTTTCGAGTATGATCATACGGAAGCCGTGCTTTACGGCGTACTCTTTAGCTTTGTCCATAAGAGCTTTTCCGCGTCCGCGTTTACGGTACTTTTCCGAACACCACAGTTCCGTTACTCTGAGCCTGTCTGACCATTTTTCGGGATAAATTTCTATTGCGCCCGTAAGAGAGCCTTCGTCGAAGATCCCGTAAGCCGAAGCGCCCGGCCAATGGGGGGCGAAAAGTCTGTCAGGGTAATCGTAAGCTTCCGGCGAGTGCTTTACGGGAACGGAAAAAGCTTTTCTTTCAAATACAGCCGTAAATCCGGAAGTATCCGCTTTTATTTTTACGTCGTAATATTCGGAGGAGGTATATTCCACGGGAAGAATGAATCCCTTCCATTCCGACTTTTTGAGCCTCACGATCGATGGCTTCTTATTTTTTGCTTCGGGTGTGCACATGATATGCTGATCTCCTTGTACTGACGTTTATGTCATTATCCTATGATGGCAAGGGCGGCGTAACCCGTTCCGAGCAGCACAGCCAGAAACCCGAAATTTATCAGCAGGAAAATACCGATATATTTTTTTATGTTTTCAGGCTGTACGGCGTTGAAGGAACGTAGAGTTATCAGACTTGCAAGAGACGCTATGGGAGTTCCGAGTCCTCCGATATTCACGGCGATAAGCAGACCGGCGTAGTCCTGAGTGAACTTTGAAAGCAAAACGGCGGAAGGCACGTTGGAAATAAGCTGACAAGAAAGTACGCTGAAAAGGAGCGCGTCTTCACTGATGAGCTTGCTGAAAAAATCTCTTACCGCGTCTATGCGAGCCATGTTGCCCGAGAAAATAAAAAATGCACAGAATGTGAGCAGGAGAGAGTAGTCTACTCTGAGGAGGGACTTGTAATCGAATACGATGAGCGATAGGGTTACGGCGATCAATCCCCAGTAGTAATCGAACACCCGGAAGACGATAAGTATCGAAAGCGCGAAAAGTACCGAGTAAACGATCATGCGCCAGACGGCAGGACGTTTTTCGGGAGCGGATCTGAGTTCTATGGGAGTAGGTTTCACAAAAAGACATACCGAAAGAATAAGAACAAAAGCTACGGCAAAAGGAAGAGCCATAATCTTAAAGAATTCCGCAGCCGGGATACTGAAGAAAGAATAAAGATAAAGATTCTGAGGATTGCCGAAGGGGGTCAGCATGCCGCCTAGGTTGGCAGCCACATTCTGCATAACGAAAGTCAGGGCAGTCAGCTTACGTTCTCCGCACATGCTCAGGGCGAAAAAGCCGAGAGGAAGGAATGTGATAAGAGCCATATCGTTGGCCATTATCATAGAACCGAAATATGTAATGAAAACCAGCGCCAGAACGAGATTGCGTTTGGTTTTGAAGCGGCGTATTATGACGTTTGCAAGCCATTCGAAAAATTTGATGTTTTTGAAAGCCGCGACTACCGCAAGTGTACAGAAAAGACACGTAAGAGTTCCGAGGTCGAAATAACCTGCGTACTGATCGTCGAAGGGTACGAAAACGCACGTTACGGCAGCCGCAACTACTGCAATAAGAAGCACTATGTTATTTTTCAGTACCCCGATAAAAATAGCCTTGGTTATTCTTTTTTTCAGTGCGCCGTGCATGTTTTTGTCGTTCTGGACCGGCGATTGTTCCTGTTCTTCCATAAAATTATCTCTTTGATGATTTAACTGATAAAGTATAACTCCCCTGATCGCATCCGTCAACTTCCGGAAGGGCGCCCTCACGCTTTCCTGCAGGGTTTTCGGCTTTTTTCAAGATACTAAAAGACTTAAAACTTACTTACGGAAAACCACCGGAAAATCTGCCCGCTTTCATTGGGGAACCGAAAGCGTCTGCAGACATTTCTTGAGCGGAAACAGTGCCGTCAGGAAGAGGAAACTGTTTTCCGTGCTTCAAACACGTGCCTTGTCTTCCCGGGGTCCGTAAACGTGTCTCGCTTTCCCGAATTACGTAGGCAGGTCTCGTTTTCCCGGG
>ENA-OZZC01000167-OZZC01000167.1-human-gut-metagenome-genome-assembly--contig:-NODE-167-length-17150-cov-7.443463_pt1 | contig 17150 bp, 16 predicted proteins | sample MGYA00244933_ERZ654138 | MGnify/ENA primary metagenome ERZ654138 (study PRJEB26926, sample SAMN06165192) | human gut metagenome | biome: ENVO:00009003; feature: ENVO:2100002; material: ENVO:00002003...
GAAAGACCTTATCGCCGACGCGGAAGAAAACAACGAATTCGTTCCGGATGATCCGATAAGTTCTGAAAACGCTAAAGACGGCTTCGCTTCGGAAAGGGGAACGGCATATCATAAAGCCATGGAAATATTGCCGTTTCTGCCTCTTGACAAGGCCGCCGTCGAACGCTGTCTCAGAGAAAGCGCGGAAAAGGGAGAGATCACGCAGGAACAGCTGAGTCTTGTGTCTGCGGACGTGCTTTCCCGCGCGCTTTGCGATAAAAACCTCTCCCGGCTTCTTGAGGGAGCCTCGATTTACAGAGAAAAGTCTTTTCTTGTGAGACTGCCTTTTTCCGGACTTGTACCCGGAAAGTCCGACGCTCCCGTCATACTTCAGGGAATAATGGATCTTATAGCGGTGAAGGAAAATGAAGCGGCGGTGATCGACTTCAAGTTCACACGGGATCCGGCAGGCATGGTAAAAAGGTACGCACCGCAGCTTAAGGCATATAAGACGGCGGCTGAGTCCATATTTAAAAATAAAAAGGTCAAAGCCTACCTTTATTCACTTGCCACAAATGAAATAAAAGAAATAAAATAATATATGAGATAAAGGAAATTAAATAATAAGACGGAAACTGCACTGAAGCAAACGGGGAGTGCGAGCCGACGAAGCGGAACGATGGGACTAACTGAAAAACGCAGGAGGTTCCGGGAGTAAAGGCACAGATAATCCTGCGTTTTCGGGCATATGCGGGAATGCACCCGTATATCTGAGCCGCGTAAAGGTAAAGATAATTCTGCGTTCTCGGGCATATACGGGAACGTACCAGTATATCTGAGCCGCGGTAAAAGAAATGATAATTCTGCGTTCTCGGGCATGTACGGGAACGTGCCCGTATATCTGAGCCGCGTAAAGGTAAAGATAATTCAGCGTTCTCTGTCATATATTACGGGTGTAAGAAGGCAGGGAAGTAAGGCCGGATGAAAAAAGAAAGCTTTGTTGATACCGATTATATACTTGTAAAGAAATAAAATATCTGTTATAATATCCGAAGTAAGACGGTTTAAGCATATAGACGGTTTAGCATCAGCTGCGGCGGAGAATAAAGGCGGAAAACATATGAGCAAAGCAGACGAAATTTTCATCGCAAATGTCAAAGACATCCTGGATAACGGGTACCGCGATACCGACGATACCGTAAGACCTCATTGGCCTGACGGCACTCCCGCTCATACAGTGAAAAAATTCTGTATCGTAAACCGTTACGATCTGAGAGAGGAGTTCCCGATAATCACATTAAGGCGAAGCGCATATAAGTCTGCCATTGACGAGATTTTATGGATATGGCAGAAAAAGAGCAACGACGTATCTAAGCTTAAAAGCCGTGTATGGGACAGCTGGAAGGACGAAAAAGGAACAATAGGGAAGGCTTACGGGTATCAGCTTGCGCAGAAGTCGGTGTATCCCGAGGGCGAGTTCGATCAGGTGGACAGAATACTTTTTGACCTTGCGCATAATAAAGCCTCACGCAGGATCATGGCAAATATGTATGTGCACAAGGACCTTCATGAGATGCAGCTTTATCCGTGTGCGTATTCCCTGACCCTGAATGTGTCGGGCAATGTGCTCAACGGGATCCTGAATCAGCGTTCGCAGGATATGGCGGTTGCAAATAACTGGAATGTGGTACAATACGCTGCTTTGCTTATGATGTTTGCTCAGGTGAGCGGCCTTAAGGCGGGAGAATTCGTGCATGTCATCGCGGACGCGCATATTTATGACAGACATGAAGAAATAATAAAAAAGATGATCCTTTCTCCCGTATATCCTGCTCCGGTAATGAAGCTTGATCCTGACGTAAAGAATTTTTACGATTTTAAAGTGTCGGATTTCACACTCGAGGGCTATAATTATAATGATATTAGGGAAAAATTCGAAGTTGCCGTGTGATTTTACGGGGAAAACGGGAGCAGATCGCTCCGGCTGCTGAAAAACCAACCGTTTTACAATTATATCAGGAGGGAAATTGAATGCCTACAGCAAAAGAATTCAGAAGACGCGCATGGGCGACGTTCAGGAAAAGCGATACGTGTGGTTCACGTTGGGGAGGAGCTATACTGGCTTTTATAATAGTCGGTATTTTGAATTCGGTATTATCGGGCTTTATTGTCGGTATACTGGCAGCATTGCCTTTGACCATGGGGCTTTATGCAATGTATTTGAATATGTATAAAGACAACGAATGGTCTGTTGGCGATATATTTTCAAGCTTCAGAAACGGAATGGATTATTATTTAAATTCTTTTCTGCTTCTGTTCGTAAACAGTATTTTCATTTTTCTGTGGTCTCTTCTTTTCGTTATTCCCGGAATAATAAAAACTTTTTCTTATTCCATGAGTCCCTATATCCTCATCGATAATCCCGTAATGACCGCCGGCGAAGCGAGAAGAAAGAGCATGGAGATCATGAAAGGGAACAAGTGGAAGCTTTTCTGTCTGCAGTTTAGCTTTATAGGCTGGATCCTTCTTTCTATACTCACTTTCGGAATACTGTTTTTATGGGTGATCCCCGCGATGGAAATGTCGAAGATCGCATTCTATAAGGAAATCAGCGGACATACTGTTTTTGAAGCTCACGAAGAAAAAGCAGCTTAAAACTCGGATCGACGCCGGCTGAATGAGCTTTTGTTCATGATAAACCTTAATGACATTGAACCGATAAGCAGGATGCGGCATAGTTGAAAAGCTTATCTGCAGTCTCCGGCGCACTCATGCGAGGTTTTGCGCCGGAGCGTTTTATATATGCAAATGGCAGGTGTGTCCGCGACAGGGCGGCACCTTCGGAGAAAAGATGAAAAATTGTCCGGTGCGGACAAGTTTAAGGCGCAATGGCAGGCGTACTTTGCAGGACAGGGCGTTACCTCCGGAGAAAATCATGGATTTTATTATTTGGGACCGGGTAAAATATGATAGCTATAGTTGCAGTAGATAAAAATTGGGGTATCGGTCATAACGGAGGTATGCTTTTCCGTCTTCCCGCAGACCTGAAACGTTTCAGAGCCATCACGCTCAACGGCGCGGTTGTAATGGGACGCAGGACTTTGGAGTCATTTCCCGGAGGCAAGCCTCTGGGGGAGCGTGTCAATATTGTGCTTTCCCGTACGCTTTTGAGGGACGATGTCGTCGTAGTGAGAAATGACGATGAGCTTTTCAGGGAAGTCGCCCGGTATGCGGATGACAAGGTTTTTCTGATCGGCGGAGGAGAAGTTTATAACAGGTACATAGACTATTGCAGTGAAGCTTTTGTTACTTTTGCCGATGCGGTCGGACAAGCTTCCGTATTTTTCCCCGATCTCGACAAAAGGCCCGGCTGGAAAAGAGCGGAGGATACGGGAAAGGAAAATACAAACGGGATCGATGTGGTGTATGCCCGGTATATTAACGAAAATGTCAGGTCCTTCGGACGGAAGGAATGAGCACGGCGCTCCCGAAGCAGTAAAGAATACGCGGTTTCCGGGAAGGAAACGCATAAAAACACGACATGACAGGTCCTTCCGAAGAGTACGGACAGTAATTTCGGGAAGCATTCCTTTTCGGCGTTTGTTTCAGGCGTGTTTCGGATAAAAAAGCTTTCCGTCAGCTTTGTCGGGCTTTTGAGCTCCGGGCGGCTGACTTTTTCCGTGTCATGCGGCCCTGCGGTAAAGTGTTCAATATGGAGACGGTTCAGGACGGCTGACTTTTCCGGGTCATACGGTCCTGCGGTAAAGTGTTCAATATGGAGACGGCTCCGGGCGGCGGACTTTTTCCGGGTCATACAGCGTGATCAAGGCAGCATAAGGATGAAGCTTTCCCGGGACTCAGGCTAATACAAGGCGGTCGGTGAAAGCCGGACCGGATGAAAGGGCTGCAGTTATTCGGGGAAGACGTTTTGAATGAAGTTAAACGGTGCTCGGCGTATCCGAGACGTTATTTGTCAGAAAACAGATCATAAATGGTGAGGTTTTTGTGGCTGTAATATCAAGTTATCTTTTTTTGTTCGCGGTAGGCGCGGTATGGGGCTGGCTGATCGAACTGTTTTTCCGCCGTATTTTTACTGCAAAAAAGTGGATCAATCCCGGTTTTTTACATGGTCCTTATCTGCCTATATACGGGTTCGGAGCATGTCTGATGTATGCGGTTTCCGAAGTTGATCTGAATATTTCCGAAAGCCCTGCATTGAATTTGCTGATCCGTTTTTTGGTTTCAGCATTTCTTCTCACGGCTATTGAATATATAGGCGGTCTTATTTTTATTAGGCTTATGAAAATAAGACTTTGGGATTATTCCAAAAGAAAAGGAAATATCCAAGGGATAATTTGTCCGCTTTTTTCTTTTCTGTGGGGTGCTGCCGGACTGATTTTTTATCTTGTGCTTTATGACCCTTTTAAACGATCGGTAAATTGGTTTGAAGGAAACGTGGTCGCCTTGTTTTTCCTCGGGGTATTTTACGGCATAATAGCGGTGGATCTCGGGGTTTCCCTGCATCTGGCCACCGCGCTCCGCAAAGCGCTTAAGGACAGTGATCTCGTAGCCCATTATGAGCTTATGAAACTTGCGATAATGATAAGAAAGGAAGAATTGCGGCAGAAATATAATTTTCTCGTGCCTTTTTCACGTTCGGATATTGTTGCTTATACCGAAAAACTCAAAGAAGGCGGTTTTGACGATCTGAAAGAAAGGATCACTCGTCTCAGAGAACGCCGTAAAGCGGAGAAGGCGGCGAAGGAGAACGAAAAGAAATGAAAAGAGTCGTAGTGGGGCTCAGCGGCGGTGTGGACAGCAGTGTGGCTGCTCTTTTGCTGAAGGAACAGGGGTATGATGTTATAGGACTGTTCATGCGCAATTGGGAAGAAGAGGACGAAAACGGCAGATGTACCGCTGAAGACGACTATGCCGACGTCCGAAGCGTATGTACGACGCTGGGCATTCCATATTATACCGTAAATTTTGCGAAAGAGTATATGGAACGTGTGTTTGCGCGTTTTCTCGAGGATTACGCTGAAGGCCGCACGCCCAATCCTGACGTGTTGTGTAACAGGGAGATAAAATTCGGCCCGTTTCTCGAAAGGGCGGCTCAGTTGGGCGCCGATCTTGTGGCTACCGGGCATTACTGCGGCGTTAAACACGAAAACGGACTTAACTATCTGATGAAAGCAAAGGACGCCTCCAAGGATCAGACTTATTTTTTATGTGAAGTATCCGGAAAGCAGCTTGAAAACGTGATTTTTCCGCTTTCAGGACTGCTTAAGAGCGAAGTAAGAGAGATAGCGCTTAAAAACAGACTGAGCATTGCCGGGAAGAAGGACAGTACGGGCATATGTTTCATAGGAGAAAGGAAGTTCAGACAATTTCTGTCCGGATACCTTCCCGCTTCTCCGGGAAATATCATTGATATCCGCGGCAATAAGGTGGGCAGACACGAAGGCCTGATGTATTATACTCTCGGTCAGCGCAGAGGACTGGGGCTGGGCGGGACTTCGGATTCTCAGGAAAGGTGGTTTGTCGTGGAAAAGGATCTGAAGAGGAATGTGCTCGTAGTCAGTCACGGAGATGAGGCTCCTCTTATGTCAAAAGCGCTTTCGACCGGGAAAGTAAACTGGATACCTCTGCCTCCCGAAAAAAAGACCTTTCAATGTACTGCCAAATTCCGATACAGACAGCCGGAACAGAGAGTTACGGTGACCGTGGAGGACGGACGCGCCTATGTGGAATTTGAAAAAAAACAAAGGGCAGTGACAGAAGGACAATATGCGGTTTTTTATCGGGGAGAGTATTGTCTTGGCGGCGGGGTCATTGAAAAGGTATACAAATAGCGGAGCTTTTTTCGGAGAAAGCCGAAAAGCGTATTTTCAAAGGCGTGAAAGCCGCGGTAGGTACCGGCAAAGGTCTGGCGGATAAAAACTTGTTTTTTGGGGATGCGCACCGGATATGAAATTCTGATACCGCCGGTCCGGTGTGTGTCAAGGTATATTTGCGGGGTTTGGAAATGAAAGAGAGAGAAAATTCTGATATATCGGATATGAGAAAAGATATGTCTTCCGGGGAGGAGAGTCCGGGACTTCCGGCTGACGGTGCATGTCAATCTTTTTCGGGCGGGGGAGAGGCTGTCGCCGCAGAAGAAACGGGCAGCGTTATCTCCGCCGGGAATGCCGGGGAGGTCGGCGCGGTTTTGCCGGAAACAAAAAGCAAAAAACGCAACAGAATATGGGAAATAGACCTTTTAAGAGGTATCTGTATCCTGCTCGTCGTATTTGACCATATAACCGTCGACTTTATCATGGTGGACATGATAAGTCCTTTTACCTCGGGATTCGGGAAGGTGGCTCTTGAGATTTCCATGTGGTACAGGCAATGCGGATGGCGTTATATCATACAGCCTTTTGTCATAAATTTGTTTATCGTGCTTTCGGGGATAAGCTGTTCTCTTTCCCGGAGCAATGTTATGAGAGGGGTGAGAATGGTCACCGTGGCGGGCGGCTTTACGGTGGTGACATATATCATCAGTCAGATTTTTTATACCGATTTGACTATTGTATTCAATATAATACATGTGCTTGCTTTGAGCATACTTTTCTGGGCGCTTCTGGAGGCCGTGGAAAAATATCTTCTCAAAAGGAAGCTGCCTTGGTGGGTAATGCTTTCCATGGGACTGCTTTTCGTGCTTGTAGGAGAGACTTTCGCTCTCGGCAGCAGTGGGTATAAGCCCATGACGGAAGACCTTTTCTATCCCGCATACCTTGAAGCGCTGAAGTCCCACGGACAGAACAGCGTTTATACCTGGCTTTTCTGGAACAATTATTATTCGTCTGCCGATTTTCATCCTTTGTTCCCTGCAATAGGCTACTTTATCCTCGGAGTGATGCTGGGACGGAAATTGTATTCGGAAAAGAAAGAAACGTTATTTCCGAAAGCAAAAATAAAACCCTTGAAATGGCTGTGTTACTGCGGAAGTCATTCCATATGGATATATTTCTGTTCTCAGATAATTTTCTTCCTGATGATTTACGGTCTGAATATCGTTATCAACTGACATATTTCCTGAGAGCGTCATTATGGCGCACTCAGGTAATTTCCCCGGGGATCTCTTCATACAATATCCTCGGGAGGTCATTATGAAAGAGGAATTATTAAGAGGGGCTGTAGGAAACACTCTTATATTCGTATTGACGGCGGCAGTAGTGCTGACGGCTTTCGGAGCGGGTTTTATGGATTCGATAAGCGTTGAGGCTGTCAAACCTTATTACAGCGGCAGTACTGACGGCAACTGCGTTTCGGTGATGATAAACGTCTATTGGGGCAACGAATACATACCTTCCATGCTGGATACGCTGGACGCCTATAATGCCAAAGCCACTTTTTTTATAGGAGGCATGTGGGCGGACAAATATCCCGAGCTTCTCAAAACCATAGCTTCGAGAGGACACGAGATAGGTAATCACGGGTATTTTCACAGGGATCAGGATAAGCTTTCTTATGAAAGGAATCTGGAAGAGATAGTGACGGCGGAAAAGGTGATATACAGCGTTACCGGCATAAGGACGGTGCTTTTTGCTCCTCCTTCCGGCGCTTACGCTTCACAGACTCTTCAGGCTGCCGAAGACGCGGGATATAAAACCGTGATGTGGTCCAAAGATACGGTGGACTGGCGGGATCAGGACGTTTCGCTTATATTCAGGAGAGCGACCGGCAAGCTCAAGGGCGGCGATCTCATTCTTATGCATCCCACCGAAGCCACTATGAAAGCTTTGCCTGATATATTGAAATTCTTTTCGGAAAACGGGTTTAAGATATGTACCGTTAGCCAAAATATAGAGGGCAGCGCCTGAATCCGTCAGGATAACGAAACGGATCACGGCACTGATAAACCGGCAGTGTCACTCTGAAGCTGAGAGCGCGGACAAGCCGGTCATTATTTACGGGCGGTGAAGTATATGAACAGGATAAAGATTTTTGAAAACGGCTTAACATTGGTAGTTTGTCCCATGGAGGGTATCTACTCGGCTTCAGTGGCGGTCATGGTGAACGTGGGAAGCGCGATGGAAACCAGAGAGGAAAACGGTTTTTCTCATTTCATCGAACACATGCTTTTCAAAGGCACGGATAAGCGTACCGCTTTCGACATAAGCGAAACCATAGAAAACGCCGGCGGACAGCTCAATGCCTATACAAGTAAGGATGTAACGTGTTTTTATACGCGCACCTCCTCCGAACACACTGAAAATTGTGTTGAATTGCTGTCCGACATGTTTTTTTTCAGTAAGTTCGATCCGGAGGAATTTGAAAGGGAGCGGAAGGTCATAATCGAGGAAATAATTATGGGAGAAGATATCCCGGACGAATGTTGTCAGGATCTTATCGCGTCAGCTCTTTTCGGAGACACCGGTCTCGGCATGACTATTCCGGGCAGTGCGGAAGGTATAGGAAAAGCCACGAGAGAAGATATTTTGGATTTCAGAGCAAGACATTATACTCCCGCAAACGTGTGCGTTTCGATAGCGGGGGACATCACCTACGAAAAAGCCCTGGAACTTACAGAAAAATATTTCCTTCATAATTTTCCGGAAAATATCGGAAACAAGAAGTATACGATAGAGAAACAGGAAACATTTGCACGTTTTTATAAGAGTACGCGCACTACCGAACAAAGCTATATATGTCTCGGATGTCCATCTCCCGGACTGGGCGACCCCGTGAACTACACCAACTCCGTAATGAACAATATTCTCGGCGGCGGGATGTCCAGCAGGTTGTTTCAATCTCTGAGAGAAAAGAATGGTCTTTGCTATTCTGTTTTTTCATATTTGTCGACCTATATGAATAACGGATATTTTGAGATATTTGTCGGGACAAGCCCGAAGAACGCCGAAATTTCTCTGCAGCTTATAGTTGATGAATGTCACAGACTAGTCAGTGAGGGGGCGACGGAAAGCGAGGTGACGAGAGGAAAAGAGCAGTTCAAGGGGGCAACGGTGCTTTCCTTGGAGAATTCTCTCACCGTGGCTACAATGAACGGCGGCTACGCTCTCAGAAACGGCGTTCTGTTGGATTTCGAGGAAAGAAAACGCAATATAAACGCCATAACCGTCGAGGATGTGAACGCCGCAGCAGTTAAATTGCTGGATATGAAAAACTTTTCTCTTGCTTATGTGGGCAAAGGACTGAGAAAGAATCTCTTCAGAATGCTTCATTAAACTGTCAGGATTTACCTGTTCGGAGAAGGCACTTGCGGAGAAGCCCGCGGTTAAGGTTTTTCCTCCTTTTTTGCGGTCGTGAACTCGGATGTCTGAGGCAATGACCGGAATTCACTTTGCGGCGAACCTGCTTTTATTTACGATAACAGCCGAAGGTCACGGAGTGTAAGGTTAGTATTTGTCTCACGCTGATAAAAGGATACCGCGGAGTGTAGGGTTAGTATTTGTCTCACGCTGATAAATGGAGATCGCGGAGCGTAGGGTTAGTGCTGATAAAAGGATACCGCGGTAGGGAAAGTTTGTATTAATATCAGACCAGGATATTTTTTACGTTTCTTGCGGCGGCAAGACAAAGGGAAATTTGTATTTATCCTGAACCTCCGTTGACATTAAGGAAGGTTTATGGTATAATCGGGGTATAAAGATTAGAGGGATTTTTTCATGGCTGATAATACGGAGAACAAAGGCAAAAAAGTGATCGTCGGACTCGCGCTCATTATTGCCGGTATTTTTCTTATGATATGTCTCACTGCCGAACTGATCGGTTCGGCGGGTTTTTTTGGTGTTGTCGGCGAAGTGATCGAAGGCATTTTTTCTGTTTCGGGCATATTTCTTTTTCTTTTGCTCACGGCATACGGTGTATGCAGGTTAGCGGGAGTAAGATTTAAATTCAGAGTTTCCGCTCTGATAGCTGCAGCCGGGCTGATATGGCTGCTTCTTCTGATAGTGCAGCTTGCTACGTCGCGCGGGGAGAGCGGCGCATATATCAACGTAAACGAAGTATATACTTACGGGCAGTATATTTCCGCCTGTTATAAAGGAGACATCGTTTCTTTCGGCGGTGCGTTTATTGCCTTGAGTTTTTATCCGATATTTTCTCTTCTCGGCACTACCGCCTGCTGGCTAGTTTTTATTGCGGCAACGGGGGTTTGCGTGTATGTGTTGAGCGTATATGCGCTGACGCCGGGTAATATCGTATTGCCGGCAGTCCGTAAAAAAACGCCTGCGTCCAAGCCGGTCAAACCCGTTAAAGAGGCTCCCTCACGAAAAGAAGCTGATAAGAAAAGTCAGGAAGTAGAGCTTCCTCCCGTGCCGGCGGATATGAAGCCTCAGGTCACGGTGCGTCGTCCTCCGGACAGTACCGTAAGACGGAACGCGCGCAACGAATTATTCGGAAACGAAGAGAAAGAGTCTGCGGTTGAAGCGGCGCCTGCAGAGGAGAAGAAAGAGCCTCTCACTCCGCGCGAGCAGCTTTTCGGAGAGAATGTACCGCCCAGGAGGAGGTATTCAGAGGAGTATGAGAGTCAGGCGAGGGAACCGGGCGAAAGGAGAAGAGATACGGCTCCCAAGATCTTGCATGAAAACAATACCGCGCGATCAGGCGGCTTCGGGTCGGGCTTTATCCCGGGGCAGAATACCAGAGCAGTAGAGACCCGGACCGAAAGAGCACGCAGCAACGTGCCCAAAAACAAGGATCTTTTAAAATACAAGGAGGACGATCTTTACGGTGCCGACGATTCCGCTTTGCCTCCGATAATAGACGGAGACGCATTCAGTCGCAGTCTTAAAGGCACGTCTTCGGAGAGGCAGCCGGAGAAGAAGCCGGAGAATAAAGTAAGGATGGGGATGTTCGGTTATCCGGAGGCCGTTCCCGCGGAAGGTGCAAGAGAAGAAGAGCAGACTGTCGGAGAACGGGAAGAAAAAGGACGTTACGATTTCGGCGGTGAAAGGACCGGGGTATCCGGCGTAAAAGAAAGGGCAGTCGAAACTGATGAAAAAGCAGAGGCTGTTTCCGAAGAGAAGGGAGTCAATAAACCCGAAGAAAAAACCCCGTCATTGGTATGGAGGCCTATAGCGGGCGGAAACGGATATCAGATGTCGGTTGAGGACAACGATATAGAAAGTACTTTTAAAAAGAGGGAATTTCCGCGCGTTCCTTATAAGGCTCCGCCTTTGAGCCTGCTCGCTCAGCCCGACAAACAGCCCGGCGAACAGGACGATCTTCAGAAAACCGCAAGCGTACTCGAAAATGCGCTGTCGATGTTTAAGATAAACGCGGAAGTAAAGAACATAATCCGCGGGCCGTCGGTTGCGAGGTTTGAGATCGCGCTTGCTCCGGGTCAGACTATAAAACAGGTCGTCAATTATTCTAAGGATATAGAAAGAGAGCTATGTATCAAAAGCGGTATCCGTATACTTACGCATATCCCGAATAAAAATCTTTTCGGTATAGAGATACCGCTGAATCATGCGCGGCCGGTGCTGTTGAGGTCGGTGCTCGAGTCGGCGGCTTTCAAGAAGAAGGGCGGATTGCTTTTTGCTCTCGGCATAGATATAGAAGGGAACAGTATCGTCCCCGATCTTGCCAAGATGCCGCACGTGCTTCTCGGCGGCGCGACCGGCAACGGGAAAAGCGTATGTCTCAATTCGATGATAGCGAGTCTTTTATATAAGTATTCACCTGAGGAGCTCAGATTCATTGTGGTAGATCCCAAGTTTGTGGAGTTCAGCTACATGAAAGATTTGCCTCATATGCTCATGCCGCAGTCTTTGCCTTCAGCCGAGAAAGCCATAAAGGCCTTCACATGGCTTGTGGACGAGATGGAAAGGAGGTATGTGACCTTCAGCAAGGTGGGAGTAAGGGAGATAGACGAGTACAACGAACTTATTGATAAGAATATTTATGAGCCTCTGCCGAGGATAGTGCTTATAGTCGACGAGCTCAATGATCTTATGTCTTTCAGCAAGCATGAATGCGAAGCGAAGATAGCGCGGCTTGCTCAGAAGGCAAGGGGTGCAGGCATCCATCTTGTGCTTGCTACGCAAAGACCCAGTGTGGATGTGGTCACAGGTACGATCAAAAACAATCTTCCCGGCAGGATAGCTTTGAAAGTAACGTCGGTAAACGACTCCAAGACCATTCTCGATACCGGAGGACCCGATAAACTTATCGGGCCGGGCGATATGCTGTTCCAGAAGGACGGCGCACCCATCAGGCTTCAGGGAGCGTATGTTTCGGGCGAGGAGCTCAAGGCTATAGCCAATTACATCAGAGAAAATAATGCAAGTCATTTTTCTAAAGAAGCCGAAGAGTCCATCTGTATGGAGCCGAAGGAAGAGGAAGAGGAAGACGAAGTCCGTGAAAACGACAGGGAAAACGATCCTTATTTTGTGGAGGCGCTTAAGCTTGCGGTTACCACCGGGAATGCAAGTATATCCATGCTTCAGAGGAAGTTCAGGATCGGTTTCGGGAGAGCGGGAAGTATAGTCGAAACCATGGAAGCAAAAGGATTCGTCAGCAAACAGGAACAGAACAAGCCGCGTACCGTTTTTCTTACCGCGGATCAGTTCAACGAGCTTTACGGCGATAAGTACGGAAGGATTTGAAAATGGACAATAACTCCAATCAGACGGGAAAGGAAAGGACGCCCGCAAAAAAAAGCATACGCCGCTTTACTTCCAACGATCCGTATTTTGTGGATGCGTTGAGGATATCCGTTGAGGCGGGAAAGACGAGCGTGAGTATGCTTCAGAGGAAGCTGAAAATTAATTTCGGCAGAGCGGGGAGCCTGATAGAGGAAATGTGCGCCAAAGGATATGTTGAGGCCGGGGGCGGAGGAGAAAACAGGAAGGTCTTGCTTACCGAGGAAGAATTCGACGACCTTTACGGCGAAGGCTATGCAAAAAAGGAAAGAAGCAAATTCAAGGTAGGGGTAGTGTCTCTCGGATGCGACAAAAATCGTGTGGACACGGAAAGGATGCTGTACAGGATAAATTCTTCCGGTTATTCACTGACTGCAGATGCTTCGCAGGCGGATGTGATAATAGTAAATACCTGTGCGTTCATAAATCCTGCCAGAGAGGAGTCGATAAATACCGTCCTTGACATGGCGGCTTATAAGATAAAGGGCAGGTGCAGGAAATTAGTAGTCACGGGATGTCTTCCGCAAAAACACATGGAAGAGCTGAAAAGCGAGTTGGTCGAGGCGGATTGTCTTCTCGGAACGATGCAGTACGGCGAGATAGATTTCATATTGGACAGAGTGCTCAGAAGCGAAAGGGTGTGCGAGAAGGAAAAGATATATCCCGAGCCTGAGGGCAGAGTGCTGACCACGCCAAAGCACTATGCGTATCTGAAGATCGCGGAGGGGTGCGATAATTTCTGTACATACTGCACGATACCGAAGATCCGCGGGAAATACCGCTCTGCAGATATCGGAAAGCTTCTAAACGAAGCCGAAGAACTTGCTGCTGAGGGAGTTAAGGAGTTAGTGCTTGTTGCCCAGGACGTTACGGCTTATGGAAAGGATATATACGGAGAGCCGCGCCTTGCGGAGCTGGTGCGGAGGTTATCCGGCGTAGAAGGAATAGAGTGGATAAGGCTGCTTTATTGTTATCCCGAGAGGATAGATGATGAGCTTATAGAAGTCCTTAAGCATCCGAAGACGGTCAAATATCTCGATATACCCATGCAGCATGCGTCTGACGCAGTATTGAAAAGGATGGGCAGGGCGTCTACGGGGAAAAAGCTTTCGGAGCTGATAGAAAGGCTCAGAAAAGAAATTCCCGGGATCACGCTGAGGAGTACTTTTATGGTAGGTTTTCCGGGAGAAACTCAGGAGGATTTTGAGAAGCTTTTAAAGTTTTTGCAAGAAAACCGTATAGATAACGCAGGGTTTTTCGCTTATTCATACGAGGAGGGGACTCCTTCGGCGCTTTTACCCGAACAGATCGATGAAAGGGTGAAGCAAGAAAGACTCAAAGCAGCGTATGAACTTCAGAAGAAGATATCAAAAGAAATTACCGCTTCTATGGTCGGGGAAAGACTGAGAGTGATAACGGATTCGCAGGAAAAAAGCGTCGGCGGCAAATACAGATACCGCTGCCGCGGAGAGCGTAACGCTCCGGATGTGGACGGCGTGGTATACGCGGATTCCGTCCGGCCCCTGAGGACAGGGGAGTTTTATGAGGTGCTGATAACCGGCAGCGGCGAATATGATCTTACAGGAGAAATAACAGATGAATCTGCCTAATAAACTTTCGTTATTCAGGATCATAGCGGTCCCTGTCATGACGTTGATATATTATCTGCCTGTTTATATGGCTCCGCTTTGGAGCGTCATAATTTTTATAGTTGCCGCCTTCACTGATTTTCTTGACGGGTATATAGCAAGGAAATACAATATGGTCACCGATCTGGGGAAGCTTCTCGATCCGATAGCGGATAAAATGCTTGTGGTCTTTGCGCTTTTCATAGTGGTGGAAAACGGAAGCTTGCCTGTAGGATGGGGCGGAGCGGCGTGTGCCGTTATCGTTGCGAGAGAGATGCTGATAAGTATAGTAAGGCAGATCGCGGCAAGCAAGGGAGTAATAATACAGGCGAATATTTTCGGAAAGCTGAAGACGTTTTCACAGGATATCGCTCTTCCGCTTCTGATGCTTTTCCCGCTGAATATCGAAGGGGTTTTGGGAGACGTGATCAGATACGCAGGATGGGGCGTATTTTGCGTTGCGGTTGTCATGACGGTGCTTTCGATGATAATATATCTTTGGCAGAACAGAGGCGTGTTTTCGGAGAAAAAATCGGAGAAATAGTATGGATTATACCCTAATATCTTTCGGCAGCGGAGAAGTAACGGAATATGTGATGAGGAGTTTTGCGGCACAGAATATATCGCCGCAAAGCGTCAACCACGTGGCAAAAGCAGAAGCGGCTTCACTGCTGAGCGAAGGTTCGTCGGCAGATTGCGTGATCATAGTCGGAGGCGGCGAAACCGCCAAAAAGCTGCTTGCGAAAAAGGCCGGCGTACAGCTTGCCGTGAGCGAAACCGCAGGTGAAAGATATAATGTCATGCTCAAAAAGAATTCCGCTTATGCGCTTTCTCCGAAAGCATACGAGAAATTTGTATCATATCCCGAAGGATTCGAGGTTCTGAAGCCGCTTTACGGCGCCGAATGCGGAGCGGTCAGGGTGAAGGGGAAGAAGATGCTGGTCTATCTTCCCGAGGAAAAGGAAGACGCTTTATATATTTTTTCGGAGGAAATATTGCCGAGAGCAGTGAAGTGCAGGGGATATGAGCTTCGCAGTTATCAGTTCAAGCTTTTCGGGGCCGACAGAGCCGAGATGAAAAGAAAGCTTTCCGAAATGCCGAAGTCGCGCGGGTATACGCTTTCGTCGTATACGGATTACAGAAAAGATACGCTTATAGGTATAACGTTTTCGCGCAAGACGGAGGAAAACGAAGAAAGAGAAGTGATTTCAAGACTTTATAATCTTTTTTCCGAGTATATATATGCCGACAGCGATATAAGTCTGGAGCAAAGGGCCGTGGACACGCTCAAAGTAAGAAAAAAGAAAGTCGGTGTGGGAGAGAGTCTTACCGGAGGGCTTATATCTTCGAAGATAGTCAGCGTAGCGGGGGCGAGCGAGGTTTTTGACGAAGGTTTCGTGACGTATGCAAACGAGAGCAAACATTCGGTGCTGAATGTGAACGAAGCGACGCTTCGTAAGTATGGTGCCGTGAGCGATCAGACTGCTTATGAAATGGCGGTGGGATTGCTTTCGCGCGGCTGTGATTATGCCGTAGCCACGACGGGCATAGCCGGACCGGAAGGAGGCAGTGCAGAAAAGCCTGTGGGATTGTGTTTTACAGCTGTAGGGAATATGGAAGGGATCCATATTTACAGACAGGTTTTCGAAGGAGACAGAAACGGGATCAGAGAACAGATAGCATGCGACGCTTTATTCAAACTCATAAGAATGCTGTCCTGAGAAGCATGTATGAATAGCGGAAAAGGAAGGCGCAAAGAGGCAAGAAAGGAGAAAGGGTATGGATGAAAGTAAAAAAAGAGCTTTGGATTCGGCGATACTGCAAATAGAGAAACAGTTCGGGAAGGGCTCTATCATGAAACTCGGCAGCGGTACGACCCGCAGCGTAGACGTGGTGCCTACCGGGTGTCTGACGTTGGATATTGCACTTGGTATAGGCGGGATGCCGCGGGGAAGGATAGTAGAGATATTCGGGCCGGAAAGCTCCGGAAAGACGACAGTGTCGCTGCATGTCATAGCGGAGATGCAGAAAATGAACGGCATCGCTGCTTTTATCGACGCGGAACATGCGCTGGATCCCGTTTATGCCGAGAAACTTGGAGTTAATGTAAACGATCTGTACGTATCACAGCCTGACAACGGCGAACAGGCTCTCGACATAGCCGAATGTCTTGTAAGAAGTGCTGCAGTGGACCTCATAGTGGTGGACTCCGTAGCGGCATTGACTCCGCGTGCGGAGATAGAAGGCGACATGGGAGACGCACATGTGGGGCTTCAGGCGCGTCTTATGTCACAGGCGCTCAGGAAGCTTGCCGCTATCGTGCATAAATCCAATTGTTGCATTATTTTTATAAATCAGCTCAGAGAGAAAGTGGGCGTTATGTTCGGAAATCCCGAAACCACCCCGGGCGGCAAGGCTCTGAAATTTTATTCCAGTGTGAGACTCGACGTGAGAAAAGTCGATCAGATAAAGGAAGGGTCAGATATTATCGGAAGCAGAACGAAAGTGAAAGTCGTCAAAAACAAACTCGCGCCTCCCTTCAAAACCGCCGAATTTGATATTATGTACGGTAAAGGAGTGTCACAGGCAGGCTGTATCCTCGATCTTGCCGTGGAAAACGAGCTCATCGAAAAAAGCGGGTCATGGTTTTCCTATAAGGGTGAAAAAATCGCTCAGGGGAAAGAAAACGTCAAGAATTATATTCTTGCTAATCAGGACCTTTTTAAAGAACTTGAAACACGTATCAGAGATATATATTTCGGCGACCTTAAAGACCAATCTTCACAGTCATCCGAAACGGACTGACCTTTTACATTTTAATTTGTGCGGATTCGCGACAAATACCGGGAGTCAGAAGGCTCCCCTGTCTCTTATACACATCTCCGAGCCC
>ENA-OZZC01000208-OZZC01000208.1-human-gut-metagenome-genome-assembly--contig:-NODE-208-length-13927-cov-3.367935_pt1 | contig 13927 bp, 8 predicted proteins | sample MGYA00244933_ERZ654138 | MGnify/ENA primary metagenome ERZ654138 (study PRJEB26926, sample SAMN06165192) | human gut metagenome | biome: ENVO:00009003; feature: ENVO:2100002; material: ENVO:00002003...
CTTATGCCGTTCAGATTTGGTGGTGACGCCGTACACGTTTATTTGACCATAAACACCTCTTCCCGTATTCTGACGTTAGGAGACAACAGCATGCAGGCGGATCGTGTGAGAGAGACGGAACGAATCAACGACGCGTTCCTCGAGGAGGTCGTGCCATTCGCGGTGCACGGCGCCACAATCGTCGACGCGCGTGGAATGACGAAAAACGGTTGGCTCGTTTCCGACGGACGGTCGATAGTCGAAACGGGATGCGCCGAAACGGACTTCGAAACGGACTTCGAAACGGCCTGCCGGCTGGTCCACGTCGAGCAAGATCATATTGTTAACGCTAACGGAATGGTGATGACGCCCGGATACGTCGACATCCACTCGCACGGCGCATGGGGAAGCTCGTTCGATGACGGCGAGAAGGGGATCACGACCGCCCGAGCCGGACACATGGCGCACGGAACGACGAGACAGGTCCTGAGCCTCATCACCAATCCCATCGACGTCATCTGCGGTAACTTGAAGACGGTCCACGACATGATGCCGGACCGCCCGGATATTCTGGGCGCGCACCTCGAAGGACCGTTCCTCGCCATGTCCCGGAAAGGCGCCCATGATCCCAATTGCCTAGTCGATCCCACTCCGGATCTCGTATCCAGAATGCTGGACGCCGCCGATGGATGTCTCAGACAGATCACCATCGCGCCGGAACTTCCGCATGGAATCGACGCAATCCGCCGTTTCTTCCTGGCCGGAGTGGTTCCGGCGGTCGGCCACTGCGATGCCGACTACCAGACTGCCAGAAAAGGATTCGACGCCGGAGCCGGAATCATGACCCATATGTTCAATGCCATGAACGGGCTGCACCACCGCGACCCCGGCCCGATTCCGGCGGCAGTGGAGGATCCGAGGGTCACCATCGAGCTTATCAACGACGGATTCCACGTGCAGGATCCCATGGTCAAGCTCGGATTCGGGCTTGCGCCCCATAGAATCGCCTTCGTCACCGACGCCATGGCCGCGACCGACTGTCCGGACGGGCATTACCTCCTCGGGGCTCTGGATGTAGATGTGCGGGACGGTCATGCCAGACTCGCCTCCAATGGAGCCATCGCCGGTTCTACACTGCTATTGGAAAAGGCCGTGTCTCGCGCGGTGCTGGAGCTCGGCATCAGTCCGGTCGACGCGGTGGAAGCGGCGACGCTGACCCCTGCGCGGGCATTTGGCTTCGACCGTCGAAATGACGTGACAGGCTTCCCGATCGGTCTGCTCGCTCCGGGATTCGCGGCCGACGTGCTGCTCCTTGATCAGGAAACCTGGACGGTGCGACGCGTCTGGTGCAACGGGCATCCGGTGAGATAATTGATTTCAAGGTTCAATGACGAACGAAAGGAACAATGACAATGAACCAACGTAGAGAACATCGTTGGCCTCGGCCGTTGGAGGGCCGGCGGGCCCGTATCTGGTACGGCGGCGACTACAATCCCGACCAGTGGCCCGAGGAGGTCTGGGACGAGGACGTGCGCCTCATGGTCAAGGCGGGAGTGAACCTCGTATCCGTGGGCATCTTCTCCTGGGCGAAAATCGAACCCCGCGAAGACATGTACGATTTCGGCTGGCTCGACCGAATCATCGACAAGCTCGGCAAGGCCGGCATCGCCGTAGATCTCGCTTCCGCGACCGCATCCCCGCCGATGTGGCTGACCCAGGCGCATCCCGAGGTGCTGTGGAAGGACTACCGCGGTGACGTGTGCCAGCCGGGCGCGCGCCAGCACTGGCGTCCCACCAGTCCTGTGTTCTGTGAGTACGCATTGAAGCTCTGCCGGGCGATGGCGGAGCATTACAAGGACAATCCCTATGTGGTCGCTTGGCACGTTGGTAACGAGTACGGATGCCACAACCGCTTCGACTATTCCGAGGACGCCGAACGCGCGTTCCAAGACTGGTGCGAGGAACGGTACGGCACGATCGAAGCGGTGAACGACGCATGGGGTACTGCGTTCTGGGCCCAGCATCTGAACGATTTCAGCGAAATCGTTCCGCCTCGATTCATCGGCGACGGCAATTTCATGAACCCCGGCAAGCTGCTCGACTTCAAACGCTTCAGCTCCGACGCGCTGAAGTCATTCTATGTGGCCGAACGTGACGCATTGGCCGAAATCACACCAGAAAAGCCGTTGACCACGAATTTCATGGTCTCCGCCGGCGGTTCCGTACTGGATTACGACGATTGGGGCGGCGAGGTCGATTTCGTGTCGAACGACCATTACTTCATTCCGGGCGAGGCGCATCTGGACGAGCTCGCGTTCTCGGCTTCGTTGGTGGACGGCATCTCCCGCAAGGATCCGTGGTTCCTGATGGAGCATTCCACCTCGGCCGTGAACTGGAGACCGATCAACTATCGCAAGGAACCCGGCCAGCTGGTGCGCGATTCCTTGGCGCACGTGGCCATGGGAGCCGATGCCGTGTGCTACTTCCAGTGGCGCCAATCCAGGTCCGGCGCGGAGAAGTTCCATTCCGCGATGCTGCCGCATGCGGGGGAGGATTCCCAGACGTTCCGGGACGTGTGCGAACTGGGCCGTGATCTGGGCACGCTTGCGGATGAGGGACTGCTCGGCACCAAGCTGGCGAAATCCAGCGTGGCCATCGTGTTCGATTACGAGTCCGAATGGGCGAGCGAGCACACCGCGACCCCGACGCAGAACGTCCATCATGTCGACGAGCCGCTCGCATGGTTCCGCGCTCTGGCGGACGTCGGCGTGACCGCGGACGTCGTTCCAATCCGTTCGAACTGGGACGAGTACGATGTCGCGATACTGCCGAGCGTGTACATCCTCTCCGAGGAGAACACCCGTAGGGTGAGGGACTACGTCGCGAACGGCGGCAAGCTCATCGCCACGTACTATACAGGCATCAGCGACGAACGGGACCATGTGTGGCTCGGCGGTTACCCAGGTTCCATCCGGGACGTCGTCGGTGTGAGGATCGAGGAGTTCGCCCCTATGGGATCCGATTGGCCAGGAGTTCCGGACCACCTCGATCTCGACAACGGAGCCGTCGCACACGACATCGTCGACGTGATCGGCTCAATCGGGAAGGACGCGAAGGTGCTCGCCTCGTTCAAGGATGACCCATGGACCGGCATGGACGGACGCCCGGCCATCGTGTCCAATCCATATGGCGAAGGGCGTAGCGTCTACGTCGGAGCCCGGCTGGGACGTGACGGCATCGCCAGAAGCCTGCCGATGATCCTCGAGACCCTTGGTGTGGAAGTCAAAGACTCCTCGGATCCGGACTTGCTTCGCATCGAGCGCGTCGATGAGTCGACGGGGGCTCGGTTCACGTTCCTGTTCAACCGGACCAAAGAACCTGTCAGCATGCTGGTGGAGGGACGCCCGGTCGTCATGTCACTGGCCGACTGTGCTGGCGCGACGGTTACCATCAATCCCAATGGCGTACTCGTCGTCAAACAATAATGGCTCATTAATGAGGCGATATGCCATATGAACGTTCACATGGCATATCGCCTTTCTTACGACAGATGGCATCGTCGTTTTTGATGATATGTTCACAATATGTTGTGTTATATCGTATGACAACACTTAAGTTAAGTCAGGCATGTCTTTTGCCCTACCAGCTTCTCTGCGTGTGGCATTCTCCTCGCCTCTACAGACGTGGAGAATGCCACAAAAGGATAATATCCAGTAGACCGCTAACGATAAATATGGCCGAGCTGTTCTTCGTTGTCGAATAACGGTTGTGATTGTTGCTTAATGTTCGGCTGTGGGATTGGCGGTTCGTGCTTTATGGCTTTTTTCTTGCGTGGCTTTGGTTGTTTGTCATCATCATAACGATCATCACTCCCCAGCACGTTCGCTTCTCGTCAATGTATTTGTATGCGATTGCATGGAATTTAGATGGGATTCCATCGATAGTGATAGTGCGAGACCTTTTTTGGCGGTTGCCTTTGCCTTGATTTGGCCAATGTCGCCGACTGGGACGATCCACCACGTATTATGCATTTCGGATTTCGATTTGATGAGGCGTGTCATTCTTTCAAGATTTTTTAGGCGAGGATTCCCCGCCTAAAAAATCTTGAAATCGCAGGAGATCTGCATGTAGGTGCCAGGAAAACGCTCATCCTCGCGCAGATGCTATGCGAACAGCTGATTCCCACGCTCATAGGACTCGTCATGGCATATTCGGCACTGTTCATTCTCATCGGCACGATGAATCCAACCCCGTCCGACTCACTTGCCATTTTCCTCCTGGAGCTGCATGACGGTCTGCCGTTGCCGTGCGCCACGGCCATGGGAACGGCGATCGCAGTCATACTGATTCGTGAAAAAGACCTGTTCCGCTTGTTCAAGACCAGATGAATCGGACATATACCGGTGGAACGAATCGCCATTGGAGGATCAAGTTCGTGCGATGTCGTAGACCATAAGTCATCAGTTAAGCGTTGTGTGACAATTCCATACAACGCTTTCTTCATCGCCGTACACCCTTTATGGCGAAGTCGAAGGATAGCCACGGGAAGACGAGGACACGTGAACCGGTCCGCATAAGCAAAGCCCAGAGGCAAAGCATCCGCCCATCTGTCCCATCGAAACCGGCTAGTTTGATTCTGTCGTGTCCGCCGACGAATCATCGGCGCAATGCGCATCGAAACATATCCCGTCAGGACCTTCTGCTGTGAGGGACACGAAGGTCTGACGGGATATGCCGGATCCGTTAAGGTTGGATCCGACGGAGCAATCGCTGGCGTTCATTCCGGTCGCTTCATCCGGGATACGCCTGGCGTCCTCCATCTTGCGATGCACCATTCGATGCGTTTTGGCTCCAATCAGGAACGAATCGAGATCTGCCCTACAGACAATTTCCGTGGATTGACTCCACCTAATGTGACGACGCACGCGTTCGACTTCGAACCGATGGGAAACGTGCGATGCGGACATCGCGCACTTTCCCGATCTCGTCCGGAACCCGAAGGCGCACAGCTTTCTTAAGTGAAAATCGCTCCTGAAATGGAGCCAAAGGAGTTCCCCTTTAAACTGCCTTGACCATTATCTCTCTTTTGATTGTTTGTAAAACTCGTATTGTGGAAGTGGCGAAGGCCATGCTTCCTTGCCCGTCTCCATTGCGGGAGAAGATATAAGATCCCGATAAGGTCCTTTTATAGACAAAAACCGGTTCTTTCGTCAATCCCGAAGCGCATCCATTGGAATGCCGTTGTAGGCCAAGTCAAAACGCCGGGGTTGAAAAGAAAAAAGGTGCCGCACCATTATTCCCACGGAATCTGGTGCGGCACCTTTTCTTTTGAAAGGAAACAGAAGAAGTCTTTGCGCCTTACTTGTTGATGACCTTCTTGAACAGGTCGGAGGATGCCTTGGCGAGGGCGAACTGGCCGAAGCCCGGATCCATGGAGGCGAGGTTGGAGTTGAGGATCTGGTTGAAAGTGTCGTTCTGCATGTTCATTCCTTTTCCGCGGCGCTTTGTCTTCCGTTCGCCGCTATTCTTTTTTCTCTTGTTTCGTTATGCCTTGATTGTAGGCATGTCATCCCCGTCGCCGCATGTCATTCCGATTGATTCTTTTGTATATTCATCGGTTTGCCAGAAGATTTTTGAAATAACTTACCGCACCATTACCATCACATAAACCAAGAAGGCCCCGACATGGTCGGGGCCTTCTTGGTGAAAAAGGGAAGGAGTGGCAAGTATTGGTCTTTATTCGGTCAGGGTTTTGGCCTCCTCATCGATGGCTTCGACGGTCTCGGCGGTCTGAGCTTCGTCATCGACGATTTCGCCGGAGGCAAGCTTGGCTTCGAGCTCTTTGACAATCTTAGCATGCATCTTCTCGTCGATCTTGACCTTGAACATGAACACCAGCAGGCTGAGCACGATCAGAATAAGCGGCACATAGAAGGCGCAGATTTCGAAGGTGTGGATGTTGGAGGGGGTCATATCGGCTGCGGTGGCGTTGCCGGTCATGCCAGCAGCGACGGCGATGAAGCCGGTGATGCCGTTGGACAGCGCGCCGCCAATCTTATCAAGCATCGGACGTACGGACAGGGTGACGGCCTCGTTGCGCTTGCCGTTCTTCAGCTGGCCGTATTCGATGGAGTCGGTCAGGGAGAGGATGGCGGTCATCTGGATGAGGGTGCCCGGGATGTAGAAGAGCACGAGGGCGATGAACACCACGGTCATGTTGGTGGAGAAGAGACCCAGCAGGATGTAGGCCACGATCATGGAGGTCATGCCGACGATGTACAGGACTCGGCGTGGGATGCGCTTGTTCAGGATCGGGTACAGCGGAGCCATGATGAGGCCTGCCACCAAGGCGATGACGCCGGTCATGGAGTAGGCGGCCTGGTTGTCGAGCACGAACTTGAACAGGAAGAGGAGTACGCCGGTGGTGGCCACGTTGGCGATGGCGTACAGCAGGTAGGACAGGGCGACCCACAGGAGCTGGTCGTTCTGGAACAGGGCCTTGAATGCCTCGAGCGGGTTGCCGTTCTTCTGGGCCTTGGCGCGCAGTGCGTTGGTGCTTTCCTTGGTGCCGAACGCGACGGAGCACACGGTGAGGACGCCGAGAATAGCCACGATGATGGCGAAGCAGGTCCAGCCACTTTGGCTTTCCTGGTGCTTGCCGGTGAAGACATAGCTGAAGTAGGTGACGATCGGGATGACGACGATAGTCAAACCGTTGTAACCGATGGAGCCGCCGAAGGAACCGAGAGCAGTGTAAGTGGAGCGCTCGTGGGAGTCGGAGGACAGCGCCGGAATCATGCCCCAGTAGGAAATGTCACGCAGGGAATAGAACACGTCAAGCACGATGAACGTGATGACGAACAACACGATGAACAGTGTGGTGTTGACGTTTACCAGACCGAACAGACCGGTATAGACGAGCACAAGTAGAACGGCGGAAACGGTGCCGCCGATGAGCTGCCATGGCTTGAAACGACCCCACTTGGTCTTGGTGTTATCGATGATGTTGCCCAGCAGCGGATCGATGAAGATCTCCGCGATACGGATGACAACCACAAGGCCGGTGATGACGCCGATGAGCTTGGCGGCGAGCGCCTTGTCGATCCCGGAGAACAGCGAGCTGGTGACGTAGACGATGAAGTAGGTGCTCAGCGCGTTGTAGAAGGCGGATTGGCCGACGTTGCCGAATGAATAGGCCACGCGGGACAGCAGACCGCCTTTCCTGGTTGGCTTCGCAGACTGCTGCGTCTCCTTCGGTGCGGCTGCGACATTGGATTCTGCCATCGTACTTCTCCTTAGAAGTTGTGATTGAAGCTGTAATCGGAAATCATCATTTGATTTCGCATGAGTTAAGTATATCCCTTTACCCCTGTTTAGTAAAATTTAACATCTGCATTGTGCACTGTTGGGCGTGTCGCATTTTGTGCGATTCTGCACATATACATGTCATATTGTGTGCGATTCGCGGTATTTCGCCGACAGTAGACAAACAAAAGGCGATTGATGACGTAGCATCATCAATCGCCTTTCATATTTTTCCGCACATACGTACGCTAAGCAGCCCGTTTCGACCGGGCAGATCGCTTCGATCGGGTCTGCAATTTTGGCCGCGATTCACGTTTCGGCTGCGCCGGCACGAAACTATCTCGCACTTCCAGCGTCGTCGACAGATACACGTGCTGACGGGACGTCCGCTTGCTGGCGATCGCATCAGCCAATGTGAAAATGGCGACACGCGCAAGCTCGTTCTGATCGATTGCGAAAGTGCTCAACGGCGGCGACGTCAGCTGGGCAATCGTCTGGTTGTTGATGCTGATGACGCTGATGTCGCGGGGCACAATCACACCAACCGCGTTGAACGCCTGCAGCACGCCGACCGCGATGATGTCCGCCGAAACAATAACTGCGTCAGGCAGTGCGCCGTTGTGGTCACGGATAAACTGCTCCCCCAGCTTGCGACCATTCTCCACGGTGAACAAGCCGTCAGAATACACCAGTCCACGCAGGTCGAGACCATAACGGCCCATTTCACGCCGAAAATATGTGGCACGCCCCTCTTCGTCCACCTCATAAAAATTCGTCAGCCTCCCCTTGCCGCCGATGAATCCGACACGCTTCATGCCAGCCTTCGCACATGCTTCGACCGCGTCATGCACGGTCTGCTGTAGGTCGGGCTGCACGGAATCAAACAGGTTCGGTGCGGGATTCACATCGATGAACACACCGTATGGCATGACCTCATGCAACTTCTCAAGGTCGCTTTCGGCTATGACATTGGCGCCGATAGCCATGAAACCATCGAATTTCCCCTTCTGATTCAACATCTCGTCAAGACTGTGGAAAACAGTGAGCTCCATACGCTGCTGTTTGGCGTTATGTTCCAGCGCCGAACGCAAATCGGCAAAATACGAATCACGCAGCGTTTCGTCGGACTCCTCGTTGTCCAACAAGGCTACTTCGTGCGGAATGACGATACGCTTGGCCTGGGCGCTGTATCCCAAATCCTCGCTGGCGCGGATGATCGCGCGACGCGTCTCCTCACGCACGGACAGCGTCGGATCGCCATTCAACAGACGCGACACCGTGGCCTGCGAGAATCCCGTACGTTTCGCAATCTCCTTGATGGTCGCCATCGCTCCCTCGCCCTCCCATGGATGCCTCATCAGATTTTAGTAAAAGCATTACTAAATCCATCATATTACATTACCGAACGTATTCTTATAGCCATGACACAGCCAGAGCAATCACGGAAACCGCGAATCGCGCATCAGTCCACGGAACGGATGAACGAACTGCGTGCACAACAAAAATCCTTTGCCCTGCAGAACATGCGGAGCAAAGGACTCGGCAACGCCGGTCTGCCTTTCAAAGCGACCGGTCATAAAGGTGGCATCAGTCGGCAAGGTTCCAAACGCGGCTGACACCGTGGAGAAACGCGGTCACCGTCAGCCCCACGGGCCTGCGGCTGGAAGCGCCCGCCCTTCTGCGTGGCCGACTTGCCATGTGAGCCACCCCTCGATGACGCCACGCTCCGCATCGGTTCTACCGGACGCGTATACATCAGGCCTCTCCCCGGCGATGCTGCGGATGGAACCATACACATATCCACATTTTTCACGGAGACGGTTGCGGGGCTGCCGGCTTTCCATATACCGTCAGCGCATGGAAAGCTTTGGACACAATACATTTTTCACATTGGAGCAGGCACGGGAGGAGGCGGCGAGACGGCATCTTGAATGCAGGCAGGTGTTGTCGCGGATAAGGTCACGCTCCTCGGTTCCACTCTATGTAAGCCACGGCACAGCGCTGGAGCTGCATGGCATGATTGCCACCATGAATTATTTACCCGGATATGGTTCGGAGCTCGTTCACGTTTCGGTGTGCCGGCAACGTGACCTGCGGAAAATCCAGGGGATGAAATTCCATTACGCAAGGCATGGCGTAGACGTGGCGCACGCCGACGAATTGGTGTCAAGCGTCTCCGCGATGCAGGCGGTCTGCCAGATTGCGCCCTATGTCGACGAACGGAGTCTGGTGATCGCCATGGATTGGCTCACTTGCGCCAATCCCGATTTACGCGTCTGCACTCACGATGAGCTCTCCGACTACATCCGGAGTGCGCCGCGATTCATTGGGAGCGCCAAATGCAGAAAGGCCTTGCGCCTGTCCAAACCAGGTACCGATTCTCCGCAGGAAACGGTGCTTCGTTTGGAGAGCGATGCCTACGGGCTGCCTGAGGCACATGTCAATTATGAGATCATTGACCACATACGCGGCTCGGGCACGATGAAGGTGGATATCGCCTACCCGGATGACCGCGTCTGCATAGAATACGACGGAAATTACCACTACACCCATGACCGCTGGATGTATGACCTCGATAAGCGGAACCGGCTGAGGGATCTCGGTTTCACTCCTTTTGTCGCCACCCGCGAGCATCTGGCTTCCAAGCAGAAGCTGAACGAGCTGTTCGGCATGGTCGCCCGCGCAATAGCCAGTCACCGTTACGGCTTGGACTAGTTCCGTAGGTGGTTTTTCGCTTCCGTAGGTGGTTGCCGGAGGAAAGGCGTTTGAGAAACGGCTTAAATTAAGCCATTCTCAGACACCAATACCAGAACCAACCACCTACGGAACCACAAAACCACCTACGGAATTGAGTCTGGCAACGGTGTTTGGCGCTTTTACTGAAGATGGTGAAAAACGGTATATGCCGCTTCGAGTGGCTCGATTATTTCGAATATCTGAAAAGAGTAGGAACCCCCCATTAGATAAGTGTCGATAGTGCCCGCATGACGATATCTACATCCTTGTTTTCCAGCTCGCGAATGACGTGCAGATAGGTTTCCTGAGTTGTAGTCATGCTGGCATGGCCTAGACGGCGTGACACGCTGGCGATCGATACGCCGGCGAACAGCAGCAGTGATGCGTGCGTATGCCGCAATCCGTGGATGGAAATGACTGGCACATCCACGTTTTTGCAATGTCTGGCGAGCACATCGTTGGCTGTTGAGTTGTAGACCTTGCCATGCACGAAAATGGGTTTGTCGTGTGGAAGGTTCTTAAGCAACCCGGAAAGCTGCATGATGAGCTGCCAGTCAAGCTGCACCTTGCGCACGGATGATTCATTTTTCGTGGGCACGAATCCGCCGCCGTTCTTGTAATCCCAGGTTTTGCTGACGGAAAGCGTTTGATGGGCGAAATCGAAGTCGTCGGGCGTGAGTCCAAGCGCTTCGGAGAATCGGAGTCCGGTTTTCGCGATGAGGAGGATGAGCCAATCCCAACTTGCCTCAGCGCCAAGATCAAGATCGGCGAGCATAGCGTGCAGCTCGAATTGGTTGAGATACTTCATTTTCTTGATACGTGGCTGCTTGCCTTTGATGATGACTTTACGTGTCGGATCACGGGGAATGAGCCCTTCGTCAACGGCATCGAGGATGGCGCCTTTGATCTGATGGTGGAAATCCATGGTGGTCTGTCGCTCATGATGCTGCGCGTAACCGTTGATAAGCCGTTGATAAGCGGTCCGATCCATATCAGCAAGCTTCAGCTCGGGAATAAGCTTTCCGAGCCAGGATTGCGCAAGTCGGTATTTGCCCATGGTCACGTCTCGGATGGCGCCTTCCTTGTACGTTTTCACCCATTGGGTGTAGTAGTCGCAGAACAGCGATTCAGAAGTGATGGTTTCCTGCATGGCATGCACCTTTCTCAAGAAAAATAGGGGATAAGCGCAGCCATCATACTTACGCTGATGAAGGGTGATGAGCGAGTCGAGGCGGGCCAGATAGCGGCCGATTTGACGTTGTTCATCCATGTGGTCTGGCAAAGATACAGTCATATCCTCGACATCGGATGCGTTGTACGACGGTAGAGCCCCAACTTGAACCAAACTCGTCAAGTCTATCCGCTCAAAAAGCGATTGGCCGAATTGCGAATCCAACCGGTTTGGATCCATTGAAAATGCCATCGTGTTGTTATCCAGCAGGAACGGCTCATTTACCAGACGTTTTCTATTTAATAGAACAGCAGCGCCGACTTTAGCAAAGAAAATTGCCGGCACCTGGCAAATCGGATGCCAGCTCATACGCGCGATTTGATCGGCGGTCACGTAATTGTTCGATATAACCAATTCGCGTTCATTGCCTGGCGTATTCATATCCGACACCTTGAAAAAGGGGATCCCCTCGGAACCGCCTTGCTCAGCATCGGGAAAGCCTATTCCTGATTGAGCGGAACCAAGTTCTCCCAGCTTACGCTGTTCCCAAGCGGGGGTGCGGTATTCTTGTGAAAGATGTGCAGTCGCTCGTGGAGCCGCGCATTTTGCCGGCACCGCAATGAGGAGGGATAGATGAACAAGCAGCAGCTCGCTTCGAAGATTTGGGAATCCGCCAATAAGATGCGTTCCAAGATCGAGGCGAACGAATACAAGGATTACATTCTTGGCTTCATCTTCTACAAGTTCCTTTCCGAAACCGAGCTGATGCGCTTGAAAGCCAGTGATTTTACTGACGAGCAGCTGCCGCAGCTCACGGAGGATAATCCGGACATTGTGGAATTCGTGCAGGGCGAATGTGGTTATTTCATTGCCTATGACAACCTGTTCTCCACATGGGTCAAGCAGGGCAACGATTTCGAGATTTCCAATGTGCGTGATGCGCTTTCGGCGTTCTCCCGCAATATCAATCCTGCGCATAGGAAAGTGTTCGACGGTATTTTCGACACGTTGCAGACCGGACTTTCCAAGCTCGGTACCGACGCGAGAAGCCAGTCCAAGGCCGCGCGAGACTTGATCTATCTCATTAAAGACATTCCGATGGATGGTCGTCAGGATTATGACGTGCTTGGTTTCATCTACGAGTACCTCATCAGCAATTTCGCCGCCAATGCAGGCAAGAAGGCCGGCGAGTTCTACACGCCTTCCGAAGTCTCTCAGCTGATGAGCGAAATCGTCGCATGGCATTTGCAGGGGCGCGAGCAGATCAAGATCTACGATCCGACATCCGGTTCCGGTTCCTTGTTGATTCATATCGGCCAGGCGGTGGCTCGGCGCAACGGCAATCCGGATTCCATCATGTATTACGCGCAGGAACTCAAAGAGAACACCTACAACCTCACGCGTATGAATCTGGTGATGCGTGGCATTCTTCCCGACAACATCGTTGCCCGCAACGGCGACACCCTGGAGGACGACTGGCCGTGGTTCGACACGTTGGAGAACAAGGAGGAGACCTACAATCCGTTGTTCGTGGATGCGGTGGTTTCCAATCCGCCCTACTCGCAGAATTGGGATCCCACTGATAAGGAGATCGATCCGCGCTTCAGTTATGGCATAGCCCCGAAGTCCAAGGCGGATTATGCGTTCCTGCTCCACGACTTGTACCATCTGCGTGCCGATGGCATTATGACCATCGTTCTGCCGCATGGCGTGCTGTTCCGCGGCGGCGAGGAAGGCCAGATTCGTAAGAACCTGATTGAAAACCACCATATTCAGGCGATTATCGGCCTTCCGGCGAATATTTTCTTCGGTACGGGCATCCCCACCATCGTGATGGTGCTGCGCAAGAAACGCGATGACGACAGGGTGCTCATTGTTGACTCGTCGAAACATTTCATCAAGGACGGCAAGAACAACAAGCTACAGGCTTCTGACATCAAACGCATTGTCGACGTGGTGTCGAACAACCGCACGGTGCCCAAATTCAGCCGTTTGGTGTCCATTGACGAGATTCGCGCCAATGATTACAACCTCAACATTCCCCGGTATGTCGATTCATCCGAGGATGCGGAGACGTGGGATGTGTACGCTTCGATGTTCGGTGGCGTTCCGAAAAGTGAGGTCGAGCAGCTTGAGGAATATTGGAACGCCTGGCCGAGTCTGAAGGCCGAGCTGTTCCGTGATAACGGTGCCTGCTACGCCTGCGACCATGACGACATCGCTACCGTGGTGCGCAACAATGCCGACGTACAGGCGTTCATCGCCTCGTATGGCCAGGCCATTTCCGGATTGCCTGTCGATTTGCGCTCCCGCTTGGTGGAGCATCCCGAACAGGTGGATGCGCTCGGTCAGGAAACGGCCATTGGCAAGGAACTGGATGCGATGATTGCCGGAACCCCACTGGTTGACCCGTATGACGCCTATCAGAAGCTTGATGACGCATGGGGCGGCATTTCCATTGATTTGGAAGTGTTGGGGTCCGAGGGCTTCGATGCGGTAAGAGCCGTAGATCCGAACATGGTCGTCAAGAAAAAAGGCGGCAAAGATGTGGAAGTGCAGGACGGCTGGATTGGCCGCGTTCTGCCGTTCGACCTGGTTCAGCGCGAGCTGCTGCACGATGATTTGACTGCGATTGAGGCGGACGAACGCCGTGTGCAAGACATCGATTCCGAGGTTGAAACCATTTTGGAAGGTTTCGATGAGGATGACAAGCAGAACAGCGATGCGATCAATCAG
>ENA-OZZC01000214-OZZC01000214.1-human-gut-metagenome-genome-assembly--contig:-NODE-214-length-13418-cov-4.708149_pt1 | contig 13418 bp, 9 predicted proteins | sample MGYA00244933_ERZ654138 | MGnify/ENA primary metagenome ERZ654138 (study PRJEB26926, sample SAMN06165192) | human gut metagenome | biome: ENVO:00009003; feature: ENVO:2100002; material: ENVO:00002003...
TACGAGATTCGCCTTAGTCTCGTGGGCTCGGAGATGTGTATAAGAGACAGCCGTTCGTTTCATGGACGGTCGAGACGGGTATAGGTAAAAGAAAATCCGAAAAGGCTTGCGTCGCAACTATTTTCAACGCACGCCGTTTCGGATACAAATAAAAATCCGAAATAAACGATAAGAGGTGAATTATGCAGAAAATCGCAAACGAAGTTCTTGAAGTAAGCGTAAACGAAAACGGCAGCCTGCTGGACAGCGTAAAATTCAAAGGGGAGGAATATCTCTGGCAGGGAAGCGAAAAATCGTGGAAATCAAAGGATATCGTAATTTTTCCGTTCGTAGCGAGACTGAAAGACGGATGGTATACCGTTGACGGCAAAAAATACGAAATGAAAATTCACGGTCTTGCGAGATACAATACTTTCAAAGCCGTTGAGAATACCGGCAATTCTCTTACAATGCGTTTCGAATCGGACGAGGAAACGAAAAAGCAATATCCTTTCGATTTTCGTTTCGACGTGAAATATACGCTTGAAGGAAGCAGTCTTAAAATAGCGTACGAAGTTGAAAATACGGGCGATAAAGAAATGTTTTTCGGGTTGGGAACGCACTTCGGCTGGATTATTGACGGCGAAGAGGGGGACGGTTTCTGCGACGTTTCGGGAAATTACGCGCTGATTGATACCGACGCGCCGATAATGCAATACGAATTCGACGACGATACTCACCTTGTAAAAGGAATTAAGGCGGCGGAATTTACAAACAGGATACCTCTTGATAAAAGCACTTTCCGTCACGACGCGGTTGTTATGGAAAACAGCGCCGAAAAGGTTACTCTTATCAGACGAAACGGCAAAAAAATCGTTTTCGACATAGGAAAAGTTCCCGTACTTGCCATATGGTCAAACGCAACGGCGGGCAGATATGCGTGCGTCGAAGCCTGGCAGGGGCTTCCCGATTACGTCGACGCCGACCGTGAACTTAAAAACAAACCGATGATAAACGCTCTGCCTTCGGGCAAGAAGTTCGTTTACGAAGTAGGGGTTACTTTTTAGTCGGTAATAATTGCAAAAATATCGGGCGCGTGTTAAAATTATGTTTAATCAGCGCGCGCTTTTTGCGCATTTTATTCGGAGGTTTATATGGACAGAACGAAAGTTTCGGATATCCCGTACGAAAGAGTGAAAATCGAGGACGTAACAGCGGGAATCGACAGGGCGATAGAAAAAATCGGGAAAGCGACGTCGGCGAACGACGTGCTTGCCGCACGGGACCTTTTCAACGATATACTTTGCGAGTTTACGACGGCTAACGCTCTTGCAAACGCAAGGTTTACTCTGAACACGAAAGACGAGTATTATTACGGCGAAAAACAATATTACGACGAAGTCACGCCGATTTGCGAGGTTAAAATGCTCGACTATATCGACGCTTTCCTGAACAGCAGATATATCGCCGAAGTAGAAAAAAGAATCAACCCCGTAATTATCCGGTCGTTCGAGGTCAGGAAAAAAGCCGTAAGCGATAAAATCGTTGCCGAGATGCAACGGGATAACGCGCTTGTCACCGAGTATTCCAAATTCGTATCCGAACTCACTTACGAATTCCGCGGCAAGAAAATTACCCTTAACGAATTGCGTAAATATGCGCAGGACAGCGACCGCGCAACCAGAAAAGAGGCCTATTGCGCTCTTGGCGCAACGCTTGACGAAAATCACGAATTTATCGACGGAGTGTTTGACAGAATGGTCAAAAACCGCGATACTATGGCCAAAAAAATGGGATATAAGAACTTCGTCGAGCTTGGCTACTACCGCATGGGCAGACTGGATTACGACGCCGATACCGTAAAGGTGTTCCGCGAGAACGTGCTTAAAGACATAGTGCCGGTGGTTACGCGTCTAAAAAAGAGCGTTGCCGAAAAACTCGGTATCGGACATATGCGTCTTTACGATAACGACACCTATTTCGACGAGGACCCCAAGCCCGTTCTCGATTCGGTTGGAATTCTGAAAGCGGGGCAGGAAATGTATCGTGAGATGTCCGAAGAAACGGGCGATTTTATGGATATGATGATGGAAACCGACGCTTTCGACGTTTTCACGCGCGAAGGAAAATGGACGGGCGGTTATATGACGAGTTTCGATAAATATCATCAACCGTTTATCTTTGCGAATTTCAACGGCACCACGGCCGACGTCGACGTAATCACGCACGAGGCGGGGCACGCTTTCGCATATTATATGAGCGAAGCGACGACGCCTTACGAATTGGGTCTCGGCGGTATGGAAACGGCCGAAACTCACAGTATGTCCATGGAGTTTTTTGCATGGAAATATATCGATAAATTCTTCGGTAAAAACGCCGATAAATACAGATATAAACATCTGTTCGACAGTCTCACGTTCATTCCTTACGGCACGATAGTGGACTATTTCCAGCAGATTGTTTACGAACGTCCCGAAATGACGCCCGAAGAGCGCGACGCCGAATGGAAAAAACTGGAGGATACTTTCCGTCCGTGGATGGACGCCGACGACGTTCCTTATCTTTCGAAAGGCACGAGATGGCAGTATCAGAATCATATTTTCGAATCTCCGTTTTACTACATCGATTACTGCCTTGCCCAGACGATTGCGATTGAGTTTCTTGCAGAGGCGCAAAAGGATTACGACAAAGCGTTCAAAGCATATCTCCAACACGCCTCGCGCGGAGGGTCGTACGTCTTTACCGACCTTGTTAAACTTGCGGGTCTGAAATCCCCGTTCGAGAAAGGTGCGTTGAAGGAAGTGGCCGCAACGGCCGAAAGGTTGCTTAACGAACTTTCGGAAAAACTCTGAAAACGTTTAAAACACCCGACGTTATCGGGTGTTTTTGATAAATTGTAAAATCGGTATGAAAACTTCGAAATCAGTAAAAATTATTTCGCTGATTCTAATAATTGCGATTATCGCCGTTCTCGGCGTGTCCGCGGCATTTGCGGGCATAAGCGTAAGAAGACGGCTGAACACCGTTCACGGCGACTATACCGCATTTACGGGTCTTGCGGACAAAACGATATTGTTTATCGGCGACGGCATGGGCGAAAACCACGTTAAGGCAACCGAAGCATATTACGGCGATAAAACGTATTTTACGTCTTTCGGAGCAAACGGTTTCGTTACCACGTATTCCAACAGTATTACGGGGCCTACGGACAGCGCGGCGGCGGCCAGCGCGATGGCAACGGGAATAAAATACGATAACGGCGAGGTGTCCCGCAGGGACGGAAGATTCGTAAGCACCGTATGCGAATTCGCAAAAGAGAACGGGTACGGCGTCGGAATCGTAACGACGGATAATCTGTACGGCGCTACGCCCGCGGCTTTTTCTTCGCACGCAAAAAACAGGAACGATACCGACGAAATAGTGCGCGGACAGATATCCGGCGGTATTGATTTGTATCTCGGAGCAGGTAAGGACGTTTACGATAATTATCGCGCCGATTTCGAAAACGCAGGATACGAGTTCGTGTCGGATTTAAACGCCGCGTCGGGCGAAAGAATGCTTATCGGCGTTTTTGACGAAGTAGTCGCGTGCGACGGGTCCGACGAAAAACCTACGCTTGAAATGCTTGCGGATTTTGCGACGGACTTTTTCGAAAGGAATTTTCCCGACGGGTATTTTCTTATGGTCGAGGGCGCGCATATCGATAAGACGAGTCATAAAAACGATATCGAAGGAATGGTGCGCTATCTGAAAAGCTTTGACGAAAGCATAAAAAATACCGCGCGGAAACTCATATCCGAAAACGTCGCATTTATAGTTACCGCAGACCACGAAACAGGCGGTCTAAAGTATTCTTCCGAAAGCAGGTACGAAATAGTCGACGGTATGTTTACAAGTAAAAATCATACCTCGGCAAACGTGCCGTACTATATAAGGATAACTTCAAAACCCGACGATTATGTTTCGGATTTGATAAATAAAGTGATTGATAATACCGATATTTACCGAATATGCAAGGCATTGCTTACGAGAAAAAACGTCGTCTGACGAATTATTGATTTATTAAATGCGATATGAAAAACCCGGAAGTTTTCCGGGTTTTTCGTTGATATATTTATCGATGATTTTCAGCGGTCGGCATTTTTTTCGTCCATAATTATTTCACCGTCGCTTACCGTAACGACCCGACCGCATTGAGCCGCTATATCGGGGTCGTGAGTTATTACTATTACCGTGCGACCTTCTTTATTTATATTCAGAAGTATTTTCATAACGACGTCCGAATTTTCCTTGTCGAGATTGCCCGTCGGCTCGTCGGCGAGAATTACGCGCGGATTATTTACGATTGCGCGCGCAATGGAAACTCTCTGTTGTTCGCCGCCGGATAACACTGCGGTTTTTACTTTAAGGCCGCTGTCGATTCCCACCGAGGCCAGAGCCTCTGCCGCTCGACGGTATCTGTCCTTTTTGTTTTTTCTGTCGTACATCAGCGGAATTACAACGTTTTCGAGAGGCGTGATATTGTCTATCATAAACGGCGACTGAGTTACCACGCCGAAATAGCCGTTTCTTATTTCCGCCGTTTTAGAAGGGGAAAAGTTCGCCGTGTTTTCGCCGTCTATTAAGTATTCACCCGACGAAGGCGTATCCAGGCAGGCGACGATATTCAGAAGAGTCGATTTGCCCGCGCCCGATTTACCGATTATCGCAACGAGTTCGCCGTCGTTTACGTCAAGAGAGACGTTTTTCAAGGCCTTTTTTTCGTTGTTTTTGCCTTCGTTGAAGGTCTTACAGATATTTTGCAGTTTTATCACGTTGCACCTCGTCGATTTTTCTTTGTTTCGACATTGCCGTTAACTGCGTGATTATCGCAATCAGCAAAGGAACGACAATCTGAATAACGAAAAATATTATAAACCAGTCGGCAAGCGGTTTTGCGATAAAAGCAGTTGCGTCTGTTCTGACGGCCGTAAAATAGTAAATCGCCATCGTAATCGCCGTTACGGCGCCGTACCCTATATAATGGAAAACGCGATATTTGTTTCCGATAAAGAATACCGCCGTCATAATAAGCGCAAAAACGATAAAGCAAATATAATCTTTGAAAATAAAACCGTCGGTCGACGAGAAATCGAATTTTTTACTTAAACCCGTGTACGATTGCATAACAGACGGAGAAGACCCGCCGATTACCCCGTACGATTCGTCGCTGACCACGTCTTTTATCGGTTTTTCGGTAAAAGCGTATACGTATTTGTCGGAATCAGGGTAAAGCGTTTTAAAATCGATACCTACTACGCCGACAATACTTCTGAAGGCGTTATAGTAAAAACTGCCGGATACGACCGTGCCTATAAGTTTCGAATATTCGAACCTTCCTGCGACAACGACGTCGAAAGGCACCTCTTCGCCCGTGGAAGAGGGCAGAGTCAGCCTGAAAGTTTCGCCGGCTTTTACGCTGTCCCATTCGTATCCCGCAACGTAAACGGGATAGTATCCCGCGGGGATTTCCGCGTCGGTATCCTTAACAAAACAGTCTTCGAATTTAAGACGGTTATCGTAAACGAATGCAACGGTAGGTTTGGTTTTTCCTTTCTTTCCGACGATACTGCCTTCGAGAGTGGCGTCCTGAGAAACCAGACCGAGATAGGTTTCGTCGGAGGAGGACAACGACACGTCCAAAGCGTCGGCGGAGTTACCTTCTTTCAGGGAAAGCGGAAGCGCATGGCGAGCGTCGGGCGCGGCTTTGACGGAGTTTTCGGTAAAATTCTTACTCGCCTGCGCGAGAGCGCCTTTTGTCAGATAAATTCCGCTAAGAACCGCAAGTAATACCGTAACGACCGCAAGTACGCATTGTATAGCGATTATTTTTTTGCCGTTTTTCTTGTCGGCGGTTATATTTTTTGTTTTTCCGAGGGGTTTTTTCATAATTATTCCTCCTTTATTGTTTTTATTATGTTTCTATCGGCGTAAAGCGCCGACGCAACGCAAATGCAGGTCATAATCAGAAATACGCCCGCAAATACGCACAGAAATACGCCGGGCAGAGCTATGAGGCTCGTGTCGGAAAGTTTATCGTAAACGACCGCGTTAATGATGCCGAATAAAGCGGCGGACGGTACGAAAACGGTCGCCAGATAACTTAATACTACGGTGAAAATATCTTTTTTCCGCGCGCCGCAAAAATACAACACCGAAAGATTTTTCCTGTTGTTTCCGATTGTGATAAACGATATCGCCGCAAGGCTTGCCGCGCAGAGCAGAGAGGACAGAACTATGGTCGGGATATATGCGTCGAGCGAGGTTTTGATTTGCTGTCTGCTTCCGTCCCGCATTTCGCTGAGACTTGCGACGTTTGCAAAGCTTTTCAGGTACGCCGTATTGTCCGCCATTTCGTTTGCGCTCAGGTTTTCGAAACGATACAGACATCCCGAGGTTATTTTGTTTTCTTCAACGGCTTCCCGCTCTCCGATAAGGAAAAAATCGCTTTCGCTGTGGTCGCCGGAATAGCGTTCGAAAAGCATGCTCAGATCGGACGGGTAGGAGAATCTCCCGAAAGCGACGTAAGAAAAGTTTTCGGGAAGAACGCCCGTAATGCGTATGCGAAGGACGGACGACGGGCTTTTCGAAACGGTAATCAAATCGCCTACGGCGTATTTATCGTTTTTCGCGATTACGGCGTTAATTTCGCCGTCGCGCTTTTCCGCTTTCGTAAACCAGACTCCTTTTTTAAGACGGACGCTCACGTTTTCGGCAAGCAGTTCGTCGTAGGCGACGTACTCGAAAACGGAATTATCGCTTATAAATATTGACGAATACTGTTGTAATTTTAAATAATCTCCTTTGAGTTTCGTTTCGTCGAATTCGGACGCTTTATAATAGCCCGAAAAGTAAACGACGTTGTCGCCGTCGTCGAATCGTATCGCGTTGAAATTTTCGTATAATCCCGCCGTATAATTGGCAACGAAAGCGACGCCCGTCATACACAGGAAAGTTATCAGAACGGCGAAAACGTAAGAAAGCGGATTTGTCGCGACAAAAGAGGCGCCTCGTTTTAAGTTAAACATACTTGTACCTCACGCTTTTTTTCGAGACGTCGATAACGGCGGGAAGAAGCATAACCGCACTCAGGAATATCATCACGGCGTAAACTGTCATATAGTCGCCAAACGACAGCACGACGTTTGACATAAACGCCGTTCCTTTTGCCGCAACAATATGCTCGGCCACGGCAAAAATTCCGCCGCATATTGCAAAACAGGTGGTTATAGCCGATAAAACGAATAATAAAAGCCTTATTATAAGTTTATCGGCGGGAAAACCTAAAAACAAATAAACGGTTGCAGGCTTATACGTCTTTTTTAAAAGATAGTTGACGCACAGCGAATACGTGCAGACGGACAGCAATATTATTACAATCGCCAGTATAAATACGGGCGTCGTCGTCAAAGCGTCTATAATGCCTATTTTTTTGGGTATCGAAATATTGCAACCCTGAAATGCGGCGCCTAATTTATCGGCGATTGCGGTGCGCGACGCTTTTACGGACGCGACGAGAACGATTTCGGAAATACCGAAAGTCGAGCAGTCGTTCAGGTCGTAATCGATAAGTATTTCATATCCGTTAAGATATGCAATCCCGACTACGGTGTATTCGTTTCCTCCGTAATGAACGGTCGCACCCGGCGCGCAACCGAGCGCGTTCGAAGCAATGACTTCGCCCGCATTTAAAGGGCGTCTTCCCTTCGTAATGCCGTAATCGATTTTTCCGAAAGCCACTCCGTTTCCGGCGGAATAAAGTATATTGTCGAAATCTTTCGTTCCTACGCTATCGGTTTTGCTTTTTGCGTCGGCGAACGGCATATTATCCGTGTCGACAACGTACGTGCTGTCGAAATTATAGGCGGTTACCTTATAGGAAAACGATAATTCGTAAAGTATTACGAAAGTACTAAGCGCAAGACAAATCGTCGCGCATACCGTCAGCGCGATATTGTCGGATATTATCGATTTTATCAGGTGCTTAATCATTTCGTTACTTCACGGACATACGCCCCAAAACAAAATGAAAGAGAGAAGACAAAAATCGTAAAACAGGTCGTTGATTATAGGAAATTGATTTCCCCCTTTGCATTTTACGGAAGCCTGATAATCGGCAACCGCGTTTTCCCTATCGTTTTTATTTTACTATATTACTTAAACGCAGTCAATACTCTCCTTAAAATTAATCCTTCGGTAGGGGAACTCGGCGGCGCAAAAAAATAACCCGAGAATTTTCTCGGGTTAATGATAATTCTAGCGGAAAAAATTAACGGCGTTCTTTTTCGGGGAAAGTTTTGTCGAATTCTTCCGCCTCCGTTTCGTCGACGAAGTACTCCTCGGGGTCTTTATACGAGCCGCTTATGCCGTTTAAAAATCCCTTTTCCAACTCGACAATAAGAAAATATTCTGCGTCGGGGTCGTCAAAGTATCTTATACCTGCCGTTTTTGCAACGGTAAATCCGAAGCGTTTGTAAAATCCGATGTCACCCGCGATTGCAATCGCTTTTGCTCCGTACTCTTTCGCGCGTTGCATGGAAAACTCTATAAGAGCGGTGCCGTATCCCTTGTTCTGATACGAAGGAAGAATGCTTACGGGTCCGAAAGTTACGACGGGAATCTCCCGCCCGTCGTCGGCTGTTATGCTCGATTTTGCGTACATTATGTGCCCGATGATTTTTCCGTCTTTTTCCATAACGAAATCCAGGGACGGAATAAAATCCTTCCCGCCGCGGAAACGGTGCAACACGTAATGCTCGAGACAACCCGGGCGGTAAACGTTATAAAACGCTTCTCTCGTAAGTTCCTCTGCTGCGCGGTAGTCTTTTTTTTGCTCCAAACGTATTGTATATTCGGTTTTCATTGTATCCTCCTGATTTTTAAAAAGGCGGGAGGAATGCGAGAAAGTATTTGCAAACCTCCCGTTTACAATACAATCTCCGAAGTAAAGGTGTTTTTCAAAAAGCACTCTCCGATTTTTTCTGCAAAACTATTGCAAAGATATTATACATCAAAAACAAATATATTACAACAAAAAATAATCCGAGCGAAAACTCGGATAAAGGCGTTCATTCATTGAGGCATACGTTTGTTACTCGCGCAATCGAATGCGGAATGGACGTGAAAACATTGTCCGAAATACTCGTACACAAGAACGCAACGATAACGTTAAATCGCTATGCGCACTCTTTATGGGAACACAAGTCCGAAATGATGAATAAACTTTGTAAATTGTTATGAAAAATGCAGATAGAATAACGAATTTTGCAATAAAAACGATAACAAAAAATGTGTACCTATTATTATGATAGATGCACAAATAAACTGCGAAAGTGCATTAAAAATGGCAAATTGGCACAATTTTCGCTCGCATACGCGCGTAAACTGTTGACTTGTTTGCTTGAAAGATATATAACATAGTTGGAAAATGTGCATCTATCATAATATTGTATGTACATTTCAACGCTAAAAAAGTACATTAAAAATCGAAGGAATTAAATGAGTTTTAGCTATGAAAAAATTAACGCTTTCTATTTTAAGTTTAATGTTTTTATTATGTGCGACATTTGGTCTTGTCGGTTGCGGTAAAGAAAAACATACGCATTCGTTTACCGAACAGAAAGTCGAGCAACAATACCTTGCTTCGGAAGCAACCTGCACCGAAACGGCGAAGTATTATTATTCTTGCTCTTGCGGAGAAAAGGGAACAGAAACATTTACAAGCGAAACGCCCCTCGGACATAGGTTTATAGACTATATTTCCGATAATAACGCAACTTGTACGACCGACGGAACGAAAACCGCAATTTGTGACCGTGACGGCTGTAATGCGAAAGATACCGTTACCGATACGGGCAGCAAACTTCCGCATAATTTCGACGAAGGTGTTACGATCGAACCAACCTGCACGAAAGACGGCGAAACGACTAAAACGTGCCTGACGTGCGGAAAAACGGAAAAAATCGTTTTACCGGCGTCGCATAAAGGCGAATGGTATATAACCGCCAAACCGCGCTGTTTTGACGACGGCGAAAAACAACGGATATGTACTGTTTGCGACGAGGTAGAAACGGAAATCATTCCTGCATACGGAGAACACGACCTTAAGGATGCAACGTGCGAGGGAGGCAAGGCATGTAGTCGCTGCGGTTACAGCGAAGGCGTTGGCGCGGGACATGCCTTTGACGAATGGAAAACAATCAAAGAGGCGACTTGTACGGAACTCGGCGTGGAACAGCGCGTATGTCTAGTTTGTAGAAAACAGGAAGAGAGAGATATAGCGAAAAAAGCACATTCATACGGAGAATGGACTACCGACAAACAAGCAACTTGTTCGTCGGAAGGATCCGAATCGCGTGTTTGCACTGTTTGCAGAGATAAACAAGAAAGGGTTACGCAAAAGCTTCCTCATACTGGCGAATGGATAACTCTTAACGCGCCGACTTGCACGAAAGCGGGTAAGGCAAAACAGGTTTGTTCGGTTTGCAATACGCAAACGGAAAAAACTCTTTACGCCACGGGACACGAAGGCGAATGGCGTGAAACGCAATCGGCGACGTGTACGGTCAACGGTATTGAATCGAGAATTTGCACAAAATGTGGAGAAACTTCTACAAGAACGATTTATGCAAGACACGACTATTCCGAGTGGACGGTAGAAAAAGAAGCGACTTGCACGGCGACCGGACTTAAAGTGCAGACTTGCGCCGTATGCGGAGATAGGAAAACGCTTGCTATCGACAAGATAGATCATACGGGCGAGTGGATTATCATTTCCTTACCGAGTTGCGAAAACGGGGGCTATCAAACGCAAACGTGTATAGTATGCGGACAGCAAAGTAATAAAACGATTCAACCGCTCGGACACGATATGCAAAACGGCACTTGCGACACGCCTGCCTCTTGTACGCGGTGCGGAAAGCTTGACGACGTCGTCGGGCATACGTATGGCGACGAGAGAGTTATAGAAACTCCCGACTGCGCACGAAAGGGCTACTCGATAAAGACTTGCGTATTATGCGGACACATCGAAACGACGTATACCGACGCACTTGGACATACTTACGGCGAGTGGGTGTCGCGCAAGGATGCGACCTGCTTAAAACAAGGCATAGAAACACGCGTTTGTTCGGATTGCAACAGAGCGGAAGACAGAGTAAGCGAGGCACTCGGGCATGATTACGAAGATTGGACTTACGACGTTATCCCCACGTGTACCGAAGGCGGACACCGACATACCGTTTGTGCGCGTTGCGGCGACGAAAAAAGCGAAAGTGTTGACGAACTCGGTCATGATTTCGGCAAAGAAACGTGCTATTGGGACATCAAATGTTCAAGGTGCGACGTCGTGGGAAATAAACCTCACGTGTGCGGCGATGACGGATGTACGGTGTGCGGACTTCCGTATTCCGACGTGGATTACAGTTTATCGTCAAATTACTACGTTGCCGTATCCGTTAACGGCGTGGAAAACGGAACTCTCTTTATAAGACCGACGTATAACGGAAAACCCGTGAATGCGGTTGCAATATCGTACCTTGATTCTTCCGTAAAGACGGTTGTATTACCCGATGGTTTAACTCGGATAGAAAGTGGTGCGTTTAGAAGCAGCAGCATAGAAAGAATTTATATCCCGGATAGCGTTACTTATATAGGCAAGTCAAAGTTTGATAGGTACGGCAGTCTTACGAGTATAACCGTAGCGCCCGGCAATGAAAAATACCATAGCGACGGAAATTGTCTTATAGAAACCGAAAGTAAAACGATAATTTGGGGCTGTAAAGGAAGTATAATTCCTGCCGACGGAAGCGTTACCGCCATAGGCCCTTACGCATTCACAGGTTGTGGGCTTACGAGTATAACGATACCGAATAGCGTTACAACTATAGGCGATTTTGCGTTTTATGAATGCTATGGACTTACGAGTATAACGATACCGAATAGCGTTACAACTATAGGCGATTCTGCGTTTTATGGTTGCGGCGGACTTACGAGTATAACGATACCGAATAGCGTTACTACAATAGGCAGAGATACGTTCAGAGATTGCCGCGGACTTACGAGTGTAACGATACCCGACAGCGTAACTTCTATAGGCAGTTCTGCGTTCTACGGTTGCAGTGGGCTTACAAGCGTAACAATTGGCAACGGCGTTAAGACTATAGGCTCTTATGCGTTCTATAATTGCAGCGGACTTGAAAACGTAACGATCCCCGACAGCGTAACTTCTATAGGCTCTTATGCGTTCTATAATTGCCGCGGACTTAAGAGTGTAACAATCGGTAGCGGTGTCACAACGATAGGCACATTTGCGTTCGGCTCTAATTACGAACTTGAAAACATATATATTACGGATATCGCCGCTTGGTGTAATATCGACGGGCTAGGCTACCTTATGAATGATGGTTCAGGTGACAAAAAGTTATATTTGAACAATGAGCTTATAACCGACCTTGTTATTCCGGACGGTGTCAAATCTATAGGCTCTTATGCGTTCTGCAATTGCCGCGGACTAACAAGCATAACGATTCCCGACAGCGTAACTTCTATAGGCATCTCTGCGTTCTCTGGTTGCCGCGGACTTACGACAATCAATTTTAACGGCACGAAAAAGCAATGGAGTGCGATTACTAAAGGAGACTGCTGGAATCTAAATCTCCGCAATTATACAATTAAATGTACCGACGGCAACATTTACTAAAGGACAGTATAAATAAGCAACGCAACAACACAAACAGCCCGAGAGAAGTTTTTCCCTCGGGCTGTGTCTATGTTTCGCCATTGCGCCTATTTCCTTGCTGTCTCTTTCGGTGAAAGTGGCAAACGTGCCGATAGAGGATAAAAAGCACAACATAAAAATAGGCGGATAGATTTCAATTTATCCGTCTGTTTTATTGTTAAAAGCGATTTGTAATTTGCAAATATCTTTTGCGTATACTGTTTTGTCTGCGCCATATTGTCGTGCGGTTGACGTTTAGTATTTTGCCGATTTGAAGCATTGTAAACCCTGCCATCAGAATAGAAAGTGTTTCGTGTTCTACGGCAGTCAACTTCATTTTAGATATAAGCCCGTCAAAGGCGGTATAATCGTTCTTTTGTTCGTCGTCGAGTATTGGGTCGGGTTCGGTCGCAATCTGTTCGTTAAGGCTCGTTGTATTGAGCATAGGGGCAACGTAGTTTTTAGCCAAATATCTGTCGGCAACGCTGAAACACGCTTGTTTTATAGTTATTTTCCTGCCTGTTTTAGTAACGTAAACGTCGTCAAGTCTTTTACCCATATGTTGGCATAGAAATAACATCGCCTCTTGCGCAAGGTCGTATGCGTTTGAAAACGGAGAATGATCAGCTTTTTCACGATTCATATCGTGCAACAAATCTGCGTACAACTTATGCAAATCTTT
>ENA-OZZC01000218-OZZC01000218.1-human-gut-metagenome-genome-assembly--contig:-NODE-218-length-13263-cov-9.561478_pt1 | contig 13263 bp, 8 predicted proteins | sample MGYA00244933_ERZ654138 | MGnify/ENA primary metagenome ERZ654138 (study PRJEB26926, sample SAMN06165192) | human gut metagenome | biome: ENVO:00009003; feature: ENVO:2100002; material: ENVO:00002003...
AGCGAATGTTTTTGCTTACGCTGTTAGTTTTGAATGTGGCAGACACAAAGCAGAAATTGGACAACGACGTATTTCAGGCCGCAAGTATCGCACAGAAATACAACTGTATGCTCACCCGCCTTGACTACCGGCAGGAACAGGGGCTTATGTCCTCTATCCCATTGGGCGAAAACCTAATCCAAATCCAGCGGGGCTTGACGACTTCCAGCACCGCCATTTTCGTCCCCTTTACGGTACAAGAGCTGTTCCAAAGCGGCGAAGCGTTGTATTACGGCTTAAACGCATTATCGAATAACATGATTTTGTGCGACAGGAAAAGGCTGAAGAACCCTAACGGCTTGATACTCGGCACACCCGGCAGCGGCAAGAGTTTTTCGGCAAAGCGCGAGATCACCAACGCTTTTCTCATTACCGCAGACGATATTATCATTTGCGACCCGGAAGCGGAATATTACCCCCTTGTGGAACGGCTGAAAGGGCAGGTTATCAAGGTTTCGCAGAACAGCACGCAGTACATTAACCCGATGGATATAAACCTCAATTACAGCGAGGGCGACACGCCCATAGCCTTAAAGAGCGATTTTATCCTTTCCTTTTGCGAGTTGATTATGGGCGGCAAAAACGGGCTGGAAGCGGTTGAAAAGACTTTGATTGACCGCGCCGTTATCAGCGTGTACCGCAGCTACCTTGCAGACCCGAAGCCGGAGAATATGCCGATTTTGGGCGACCTCTACAATGAAATCAAGAAGCAGCCGGAAAAGGAAGCGCAGCGTATCGCGTCGGCATTGGAACTCTATGTAAATGGCAGTTTGAACGTGTTTAACCACCAAACAAACGTTGACATTCACAACCGCCTTGTCTGCTTTGATATTAAAGAACTCGGCACCCAGCTACGAAAACTCGGTATGCTCATTGTCCAAGATCAAGTTTGGAACAGAGTTACCATAAACCGCAGCGAAGGCAAGGCGACGCGGTACTATATCGACGAGTTTCATTTGCTGCTCAAAGAGGAACAGACCGCAGCGTACAGCGTTGAGATTTGGAAGCGTTTTAGAAAATGGGGCGGTATTCCGACAGGTATCACCCAAAACGTGAAAGATTTGTTATCGTCCCGCGAGGTGGAGAACATTTTTGAAAACAGCGATTTTGTGTATATGCTCAACCAAGCCCAGGGCGACAGGGAAATCCTTGCAAAGCAGCTTAACATTTCGCAGCAGCAAATGACCTATGTAACCCATTCCGACGCGGGCGAGGGGCTTATCTTCTATGGCAACGTGATTTTGCCCTTTATTGACCGTTTCCCGCAAGATACGGAACTCTATCGTGTAATGACGACCAAACCCGGCGAGGTGTCGGCATGAGGATAGAAATGGACAAAATCTATTGCGGCGACAGCTTGCAGGTGCTTCAAACCTTGCCGGAAAATGCAGTTGATTGTTGCGTAACGTCCCCACCCTACTATGCCTTGCGGGACTACGGCGCAGACGGGCAGATCGGACGGGAAGCAACGCCGGAGGAATATGTTTCCCGTATTACGGCGGTATTCCATGAGGTAAAGCGGGTGCTTACGCCGGAGGGTACTTGTTGGCTGAATATCGCGGACACTTATTGCGGCACAGGCAGCAAAGCCGACCACCAAGACCCCAAATATCCCAAAGGCAGGAACGGGCAGCAAGTGGCGTTCAACCACCGCGCCCCCGGCTGCAAGCCCAAAGATTTAATTGGTATTCCGTGGCTTGTAGCCCTCGCCTTGCGGGGCGACGGTTGGTATTTGCGCAGTTCTATCATTTGGCACAAAACAAACCCCATGCCGGAAAGCACACGGGACAGGCCGACCCGCTGCTATGAATATGTGTTTCTGCTCACCAAGTCAAAGAAGTATTTTTACGATTGGCAAGCAGTAGCCGAGCCGATAGCCCCCACGACGGCGGGGCGGTACAGACAGGGACGCGCAGCCGGACACAAATACGCCGAGGAAGTACCCGGACAGGGTAAAGTGCAGGGTATCAACAAAGCGCGGAAAGGCGGTTACTACGACGACGCGCTGATCCCCACCATGCGGAACAAGCGGGATATATGGCTGATTAACACCGTCCCATACAAGGGCGGGCATTTTGCCGCGTTCCCGCCGAAGTAGGCGGAAACCTGTATTTTGGCGGGCTGTCCGAAAGGCGGCATTGTGATAGACCCGTTCTTTGGAAGCGGTACTACGGGCAAAGCGCCGAAAGACCTTGATCGCCATTATATCGGCATTGAGATTAACATTGAGTATTGCGCCCTTGCGAGGGCGCGGATTGGAGGTGAATAATTTGAGTTGTATCTGCTTTTTACGTGTCAATATGATATAATCTAAATTAAGGAGGTGTTGTAAATGCCATTCGTTGATACAAAAGTGATTAACCTTCAATTTTTGCAAGAGCTTATTGATAACAAGGTTTTTGAAAACAAAGAGTTAGAATATAAAGATTACTCATTCGCGGGCGGCAAAATGACAGATAAGAACAAAGAGAAGTTCATGAAAGAAATTGCTGCTTTTGCAAATACAAACGGTGGTATTATCGTTGTAGGTATGCAGGAAGATGAAAATAGGCTGCCCATCAAATTAACGGGAGCTGGCTTTTCCTTAAATGAATTTGATAATTGGTTGTCCTCTTTCCGGCAACTTGTTTTATCACGTATTAGACCGCATTTACATGGTGTGGAATGTATCCCAGTTCAGATAAGTGATAATAACATTGCAATAGTAGTTTCCGTTCCTAAAAGCTATGCTCGTCCGCATAGTTTTTGGGATGGAAACAAAGATGAGTTCTTTATGCGCTATGCCAACGGAATTACTTACATGGACATTGACGACTTAAGAAAAGAATTTCTGTATGCAAATGGGTTGCAAGACAAAATCAGACAGTTTCGCAAGGACAGAATTTCAATGATTTTGGCTAATGAATGTGTTGGTGATCTTGGAAATGACGCAAAAATTGTTTTTCACATTGTTCCAGAGTGGAGTTTTGAACTTGGAAACAGAGTAAATCTTGAAGAACTACGCAATAACACATCGTTCAGACCGATTTCTGGAAGCGGCTGGTCATATCGCTATAATGCAGACGGGTATTGCATTTATTCCAGCGAATATAAGACAGAAGCTATAAATGCATATACACAAGTGTTTCATAGCGGAATAATTGAAGCGGTAGAAATCAGGCTGATCTCAAATTACAGATCAAAAGAAGTCTATAATTGGTTGGAAACGCAAGGCGCAATAATTAAGGCGCTAAATCAATATGGTAGTCTGTTAGAAAAATTAGGAGTTCCAAAGCCATGGCACCTTTTCGGGACAATTCTTAATGGAAAAGGATATATTGCGTCTGCTGGTTGGGGGGATTCTTCACTACCTCTCGACAGGAATATTATCAATTCCTTAGACGGGATATGTACCGAAGACATGCCACTTAACAGAGCATTAGAGCCAGTGTTTGATTCCTTGTCAAACGCTTTTGGATTTAGTAAATCCGGTTGCTTTGAGTAAAAAATCATGCTGAAATACTAAAACGTCACTTTCGAGTGGCGTTTTTTTATGCCAAAAAGGAGGTGTAATATTTATCAACAAACCAATAAAAGCCTGCGACAAAATCACGCAGAAAATGAGCCGCGACGGGCTGACCGAGCAAAACCAGACTACGGGCGAAAGCGAGCTTATCAGCAAGCGCATACAGGACGCGGATTTTCAGAAAACGCCGGAGCAGCAAGCCGCACAGGACGCGGCGCAGCTTCAAGGGGCGCTTTCCACGTCCTCTCCTTTGCCCCATGCGCCGGAGCATTTTTCAAAGCCGCAGGACGCAGCCGCCGAGCGCGTCATGGAGCATATCGGCGCGGGACAGACCCGGAAAGCCTCGAAAAAAGCTGTCCGGCGGGCGCAGGAAGCGGCAGCGTCAAAGGCGCAGCCGTCCCGTCTGCAATTTACCGACGAGGAACGGGCAACGCCGGAGCTGGAAAAGTACATCAAGAAATCGGACAAAGCCGCCGACCGTCTGGACGCAGCGCGGGCGGCACTTCCCCCAAAGAAGAAATCGCTGCTGCAATTTGACAAGCAGGAAACGCCGCCGAGCTTCGAGGGCAAGCGCAATCCTTTATCCCGCCCCGCGCAGGAAGCCGGGATTTTCGTCCATAACAAGGTACATTCCGTGGAGAAAGACAATTCCGGCGTTGAGGGGGCGCACAAATCCGAGGAAGCCGCCGAGCGCATGGGAAAATACGGTGTCCGAAAGGTTAAAGAGGGCTACCGCAGCCACAAGCTGAAACCTTACCGCAAGGCGGCACAAGCGGAAAAAGTAGCGGCAAAGGCAAACGCCAACTTTTACTATCACAAAGCCCTGCACGATAACCCGCAGCTTCGCAGCAACCCCCTTTCCCGTTTCATGCAGAAGCAGAAAATCAAGCGGGAATACGCAAAAGCGGCAAGGAAAGGCGGCGCAGCCACCGCGAAAAAAGCGGCGGAAAGCACCCGCAAGGCGGCAAAGAAAACCGCCGAGGAAACAAGGAAAGCCGCGCTCTTTGTGGCAAGGCACCCGGTAGGCGTACTGATTGCGATTGCCGCGCTGCTTTTGTTCATCATCATTTTTGCGGGGCTGTCCTCTTGTTCCTCTATGTTTTCCGGCGCGGTCAACGGCGTTGTGGGGACTTCCTACACATCGGAGGACAGCGACCTTGTGGCGGTGGAAAACAACTACGCCGCTATGGAAAACGAGCTGCAAGCCGAGATTGACAACATTGAAAGCACCCACCCCGGCTACGATGAATACCGCTACGACCTTGACGCTATCGGGCATAACCCGCACGAATTAGCGTCCTATCTGACCGCGCTTTTGCAAAGCTACACCCCACAGAGCGCACAGGCAGAAATCGAGCGTATCTTTGATATGCAATACACCCTCACGCTGACCGAGGAAGTGGAGGTACGCTACCGCACCGAAACGAGGACGGACAGCGAGGGCAACAGCTACACCGTAGAGGTACCCTACAACTACTATATCCTCAACGTCAAGCTGGAAACCCGCCCGATCACGTCCCTTGCGCCGGAGCTGTTGAACGACGAACAACTTGAAATGTTCCGCGTCTATATGGAAACGAGCGGCAACAAGCCGCTTATTTTCGGCGGCGGCTCTCCCGACGGAAGCCCGTCCGAGGACATAAGCGGGGTGCAGTTCGTAAACGGTACCCGCCCCGGAAACACCGCCCTCGTAGACCTTGCAAAGCAGCAAGTCGGCAACGTGGGTGGCTATCCCTATTGGAGCTGGTACGGCTTCAATTCCCGCGTGGAGTGGTGTGCCTGTTTCGTGAGCTGGTGCTACAATCAGGCGGGCGCAAGCGAGCCGCGCTTTTCCGGCTGTCAATCGCAGGGCGTCCCGTGGTTTCAATCGCGGGGACAATGGGGTGCGAGGGATTATGAGAATATCGCCCCCGGCGACGCTATCTTTTTCGATTGGGATTTAGACGGCAGCGCAGACCATGTAGGCATTGTGATCGGTACAGACGGAAGCCGCGTTTATACTGTCGAGGGAAATTCCGGCGACGCCTGTAAAATCAAGAGCTATGCCCTTACCTATGAATGTATCAAAGGGTATGGGCTGATGAATTGGGACTGACCCACCTAAGAAAGGAGAATTTTATCTATGGCTATGAACAAAATTGAACGTCTTGACCGGGAAATCCAAAAGACCCGCGAGAAGATCACCGAGTATCAGAACAAGCTCAAAGAGCTTACCGCGCAGAAAACCGAAGCGGAAAACCTGCAAATCGTCCAGCTTGTGCGGGCTATGCGCCTTACCCCGCAGGAGCTTACCGCCATGCTGTCCGGCGACGCAATTCCCGGTATGGTGGCTTTCCCCGCAGACGGTTACGCCGAAGAACAGGAGGACGCAGCGAATGAAGAATAAAATCAAAAGAACTTTGACCGCGCTTTGTGCCGCCCTTATGCTCATGGGCGGCTTTTCTGTTACCGCCTTTGCACAGACGCCGGAGAACGACGCCACCAACGATACGGGCGTTGTCGTGGAAGAAACCGAGGACACGCCGCCCCTTACCCCGGACGGGAACGCTACCCTTGTGGACGACTACGGCGGCAACAAGCAGCTCATTACCGTTACCACCAAAAGCGGCAACTATTTCTATATCATCATCGACCGGGACGACGAGGGCGAAAACACCGTCCATTTCCTCAATCAAGTAGACGAAGCCGACCTTATGGCTCTTATGGAGGACGAGGACGGGCAGACGGAAGAAACGCCCGCCGTCTGCAACTGTACGGATAAATGCGAAGCCGGAGCCGTCAATACCGCTTGCCCCGTCTGCTCTGTCAATCTGGGCGACTGTACGGGCAAGGAAGCCGAGCCGGAGGAACCCGAACAGCCGGAAGAAGAAACGCAGGGTAACATCGGCGGTATTCTGCTGATCGTCCTTATCCTTGCCGGAGGTGGCGGCGCAGCGTTCTATTATTTCAAAGTCTTAAAGCCGAAAAAGGACGCGGCAAAGGGAAATGACAATCTCGATGAATACGATTTTGACGATTACGACGAGGACGAGGAAGCGGACGGCGAGCTGCCCGACGGCACAGCAGCCGACGAACAGGAGGACGAAACCGTATGAGTGAAATACTTATCATAGCTGAAAAGCCGAGCGTGGCGGCGACGATTGCCGCCGCGCTGGGCGCAAAGGAGAAAAAGGACGGGTATATCGCAGGAAGCGGCTATCTTGTTTCCTGGTGCGTGGGGCATTTGGTACAGCTTGCGGAAGCTGCCGCCTATGGCGAGCAGTACAAAAAATGGAGCTATGACAGCTTACCCATTCTGCCGCAGAAATGGCAGTACGCCGTTGCCAGCGACAAGGGAAAGCAATTCAAAATCCTAAAAGACCTCATGCACCGCGCCGACATTTCCGAAGTCGTCAACGCTTGCGACGCAGGGCGCGAGGGAGAACTCATTTTCCGCTTTGTCTATGATGTGGCGGGCTGTAAAAAGCCCATGCGTCGTCTTTGGATTTCCTCTATGGAAGAAAGCGCAATCAAGGCGGGCTTTGCGTCCCTCAAAGACGGGAAAGAGTACGCCCCCCTTTATTCCTCTGCCCTTTGCAGGGCAAAAGCCGATTGGATTATCGGTATCAATATGACCCGCCTGTTTTCCTGCCTGTATGGAAAAACGCTGAATGTGGGGCGCGTCCAGACCCCGACGCTCAAAATGCTTGTAGACCGGGACGCTGCCATTACCACCTTTAAGAAAGAAAAATACTACCATGTGTGCCTGTCCCTCTCCGGCGTGGAAGCCGCAAGCGCGAAGATCCACGCCGCAGAAGAAGCCGGGAATTTGAAAGCCGCTTGCGAAACGGCACAGGCGGTATGTATTTCCGTTACCCGCGAGAAGAAAACCGTTGCCCCGCCGAAACTCTTTGACCTTACCAGCTTGCAGCGGGAAGCAAACCGCATTTACGGCTATACTGCAAAGCAGACCCTTGATTTGGCGCAAGCCCTGTACGAAAAGAAGCTGCTTACCTATCCGAGAACGGACAGCAGCTATCTTACCGACGACATGGGCGGTACGGCGGCGCAGATCGCCGCCCTGCTTGCCGGAAAGCTGCCCTTTATGCAGGGCGCAGACTTCACGCCGGAAATTTCCCGTTTACTGGACAGCAAAAAGGTGTCCGACCACCACGCGATTATCCCTACAATGGAGCTTGCGAAAGCCGACCTTGCTGCGCTGCCGGAAAGCGAGCGCAATATCCTTACCCTTGCAGGGGCGCGCCTTTTAATGGCTTGCGCCGCGCCGCATATCTTTGAAGCGGTTACGGCGGTTTTCTCCTGCGCGGGACAGGAGTTTACCGCAAAGGGAAAGACGGTGCTTGCCGAGGGGTGGAAAGGCTTGGAATGCCGCTTTATGGCGACGTTGAAAAAGAAAGCCGATACCGAGGACGGCGAGGAAAACGCCCTTTCGCTGGACGTGCCGCCTTTTGCCGAGGGGCAGACCTTTGACAACCCGCAAGCGGCGGTTACGGAGCATTTCACGACGCCGCCGAAGCCCCATAACGAAGCGTCGCTGCTCTCTGCTATGGAACGCGCCGGGAATGAGGAAACCGACCCGGACGCGGAACGCCGGGGGCTTGGGACGCCCGCCACCCGCGCCGCTATCATTGAAAAGCTGGTAAAGAGTGGCTTTGTGGAGCGCAAAGGGAAGCAGCTCATTCCGACAAAAAGCGGGATTGAGCTTGTTTGCGTCCTGCCGGAGGTGCTTACTTCCCCGCAGCTTACCGCCGATTGGGAAAACAATCTGACGCAGATTGCAAAGGGCAACGCCGACCCGGACAGCTTTATGACGGGCATTGAAACCATGACGCGGGAGCTGGTAAACACCTATCCTTTTCTTTCCGACAAGGAAAAGGAGCGTTTCAAAGAGGAAAAGCCGGTGATCGGCAAATGTCCCCGTTGCGGCGCGGACATTTACGAGGGCAGAAAAAACTACTACTGCGCGAACAGGGATTGCGCCTTTACCATGTGGAAGAATGACCGATTTTTTGAGGAACGGAAAGTAACCTTTTCCCCGAAGATTGTCGCCGCCCCCTTGAAAGACGGGAAAGCGAAAGTCAAAAAGCTGTACTCCCCGAAAACGGGGAAAACCTACGACGGCACTATCCTGTTAGCCGATACGGGCGGGAAGTACGTCAACTACCGAATTGCAATCCAGAGGGATAGAGAAGTTACGCAGCAAGCATAGGAAAGGGGTACCCTTTCCGTAAAAATCCCCGTTTTCGTCTGACGACGATTACGGGGATTTTACTTGTTGGGAAGTGTCCCAAACCCTCTTGAAAATCTGAAACGAAAGGAGCGACCGAATGAGCGAACAATTTTCTATCTTACTTGGAAACCATAGCCGCCTTGAAGCCGGACAGACGGACGGCGCATGGCTGCCTATGCCCGCCACGACGGAGCAGCTTCACGACGCTATGAGGAATATTGGTGTTACCGCAGAAAACCCGCAGGATTTATTTGTGGGCGGCTTTGCAAATACCGAACAATGCCCCTTTGACGTGCCGCTTTCCGTTATCCAAAGCGGCAGCATAGACGAGCTGAATTATCTTGGAAAGCTGCTTGAAATGCAGCGCGACGAGGATAAAGCGAAGTTTGCGGCGGCAGTTACGCTGGGCGAGTATGCCGGAAATCTCAAAGACCTTATCAACCTTGCACAAAACCTTGACTGCTATTGGATTTATCCCACCGTCCAAAGCGAAGAAGATTACGGCTACTATCTGATCGACGAGCTGGACGAATTGGAGCTGCCGGAAGAAGCAAAGCGGTATTTCATGTATGAGGAATACGGGCGGGACGCCGCTATCAACGACGGGGGCAGATTTACCGAACAGGGCTATATCTATAACAACAAAAACACCTTTTCCGAATGGTACAACGGACGCGAAAGCGACATACCCAAAGAATACCGCATTATGAGCTACCCGCAGCCGGAGCGCGGCGAAGCAGAACGGGCAGACTTTGACGCGGCGGCTACCATGCCGCCCACCGCCGAGCCGCAGCAGCCCCGCCCCGTTGTCCCGATTGTTCTTACTGCTGAAAAACCTGCCGACAAGGTTCAGGAGATTACCGACCGTCTGGAACAGGGCATTATGGGCGTGTTTGAAAGCGAGCGGTACGCGGAGTATTTGCGTACCATGTCAAAGTTTCACAATTACAGCTTGAACAACACCCTCTTGATTGCCATGCAGGGCGGCAATTTGGTAAAGGGCTACCGTCAATGGGAAAAGGAATTTGACCGCCATGTGAAAAGCGGAGAAAAAGGTATTAAAATCTTTGCCCCCGCGCCCTACAAGGTAAAAAAGCTGGTGGATAAAATCGACCCGGAAACGAGAAAGCCCGTACTTGACCGAGAGGGAAAGACAGTCAAGGAAGAAAAGGAAATCACCGTCCCTGCCTTTAAGGTTGTAACCGTCTTTGATATTTCGCAGACCGAGGGCAAGGAGTTTCCCGACCTTTCCGTTAAACCGCTGCTTGCCGATGTGGAGCAGTACGAGGATTTTTTCGCCGCCCTTGAAAAAGCGTCCCCCGTCCCGATTGCATTTGAGCAGATCACAAACGGCGCAAATGGGTATTTCAGTTTGACCGACAAGCGTATTGCAATCAAAGAGGGCGTGAGTGAATTACAGGCGGTAAAGACCGCCATTCACGAAATCGCCCATGCGAAGCTGCACGACGTAGACTTAAACGCCCCGCCGGAGCAGCAAAACCGCGTTGACCGCCATACCTGCGAGGTAGAAGCGGAAAGCGTCGCTTATACGGTTTGCCAGCATTTCGGCCTTGATACTTCCGATTACTCTTTCGGCTATGTGGCTGGTTGGAGCAGCGGCAAGGAAATGACCGAGTTAAAAGCGTCCCTTGAAACAATACAGACCACCGCAAAGGAACTCATTACCGAGATTGAGGGGCATTTTACCGAGTTGCAGCAGCAGCGGCAAGCCGAGCAGGAGCAGGGCGATACCTTTTCCATTTATCAGTTAAAGCGCGGGGACGAAACAAGGGACTTGCGCTTTGAGCCTTATGACCGTCTGCAAGCGGCTGGACTTACCATTGACCGGGTAAATTATGAACTCGTCTATACTGCACCGCTTACAAAGGATATGACGCTGGGCGACATTTGGGAAAGGTTTAATATCGACCACCCCGCCGACTTTAAGGGGCATAGCCTTTCCGTTTCCGACATTGTTGTGCTTCATCAGAACGACGAGGACACCGCCCACTATGTAGACAGTATCGGTTTTCAGCAAGTGCCGGAGTTTTTGCAGGAGCAGCAGACCCCCGTATTTGACAAGCTGCCGCCCGAACAGCAGCAAGCCTTGTCCGACACCGTACAAGACACTTTGCAAATGCTGGTTGACGCAGACAAGCGGATTTATGGCGACGTTACGGGCAAGACCCTTGAAGCAATCGCGGCGCAAGGATATTCCTACAAGGACGGGCAGCTTGAAAAGCAGCAGCCGGAAGCGACCCCCGACAGCCTTTTGACGGGTGAAACCGTTAGAACGCCGAGGGGCAATTTTCATATTACCGATATGAGCCGTGAACAGATCGAAGCGGCGGGATTTGGTTTTCACCATGCGTCGGAGGACGGGAAGTATCTCATTATGGGGAATGGCACACAGGCTTATGCCATAGCCGCCGAGCAGCCGCAGCGGGATAATCCCTTAAAGCACGTCGAGGACACCATAGAGCAGAACGACAACAATTTTGACGGGCTTATCAACAATACGCCGCAAACGCCCACCGTTGCAGATTTTGAGCAGCGGGCAAAGGCGGGGGAAGCGATTTCCGTTACCGACCTTGCAAAAGCGGTAAAAGCCGAGAAACGGGAACAGCCGCAGAAAAAACCGTCCATTTTGAAGAAGCTGGACGAATACAAGAAACAGGCGGCGCAGCAGCCGAAAGATAAACAGAAAGAGCATAAAAAGGATTTGGAGGTTTGATAGCATGAATACCCGCTTTACCATTGAGGAAGAAAACATTGTTGCGATCTACGCCGAGGACAGCCGGGAAACAACGCTTGAAAATATCCTTGCCGCCATGCCCTACATGGACGAGGATATGCGCCAGCTTGCCGCCGCAGCGGTGAACAAGCTGCAAGCCATGACGGACAGCGAGTTTTCCGAAAGGGAGTTTATCTTGACCGACGAGGAATAGCCCATAGAGAACAGGGGCGCGGTTGCCGATTTCCGGCACCGCGCCCCTGTTCTTTTTTTGTCCTTGCGTGGACAATTAGAAAGCCGTTTTTGCGGGTTTGAATATACTTTATCGTCTATGTCGTTTTCATGCGCTGGAAGCCGCAGAAACACAGGCGTTTTCAGCCCTTAACATTCCACTTGCCACCCCATGTTTTGCGCCTTATCGCTCCTGCTCCCGCGCCCTGCTTTGGGACGGGTAAAGAATACTATCGACGTTCTTTTTGACAACGCCGTATTCCTGCATTTGCTTCTTGGCTTGCCGATAATCTTCATACAATTTGGTTTTCCTGTCGTTTAAGCTTCTATACTCCTTGCGCAGCGCGGCGAGATCGGGCAGCTTCTTTATCTGCATTTCCTTTAATGCCCTTGCCGCAGCTTCAAACAGGATAATTTCGCTTTCATGTCCCCGCAGATACTTTTCCTTGTCCGGCGATTTTCGGTATTCATCGTAAATCGGTTTTAACTGTCGGTATGTGGTGGTGTGCTTGATAAGCAGCGACAAATCAGACATACGCTGTTCCACTTCCTTAACCGCCTTTGCCGCCGCGTCATGGGCGGTCATAATATCCGCGATTTTGCTTTCAAGTTCGCTGTAATACTCAATCTTATTTTCGGTTAGGAAGTTCATGCTTTTAGCAGCCTGTTTCAGATTATGGATTTTCGCCCACCGTTCATAGCCCGCCGACTGTTGGGCTTTGATACTGTTTTCAAGATCGACGACAAGCCGGATTTTCTTATCTTCCCGCAGCGTTTTTGTTTTGGCAACATACACGCCCTTGATACGCTCCTTTATCGCTTCTTCCGTATAGGCCGCGCCGAGCGTCTTTGTGCGGGTAAACCGTTCCTGTCCGGCGGCGCGGAAAGAAATGTATTTGCCCTGTTTGATTTCATATCCCATTTCCTGCAAGCGGCGCAGCAGTTCGTCAAAATCTTTCACTCGGGGAATGAGGTTATCTATCGCCGTTTTCAGCTTGGCTTTATAGCTTGTACCTTGCTTTTCGGCGGTATATTCCGCATAGCTTTTCCCTCTGTCCTGTCCCGGCACGACGACGGATAGCCCATGCTCTTTACATATCCTGTCGCTGGTGCGCCGGATAAAGTGATAGCTTTGCTTGTTGGAATGGTACTTTTTGTAGTCAACGAAGCTAACCGCGTTGAAAATCAAGTGATTATGCAGATGGTCTTTATCGACGTGAGTTGTCAAAACAAACTCATACTTGCCGCCTAATACCGCCCCGGCAAGTTCCATGCCGATTTTGTGCGCTTCTTCCGGTGTGGTTTCTCCCACCGCAAAGGATTGTATCAAGTGCCGCCCTAAATGTGTGCCGCGATCTCCGGCAGCTTCCCGCGTCCATGCAAACTCAATATCGGCGGTTTCCAGCCCGCAGCCGAAAGAGGACGCAAGCAGCTTCCCGTCTGTCTTTTCGGGATTTAAGATATAGTCTATCGCAGCCTTTAAGGTTGATTTAATAGGGTGCGTCTTTGTAACCGCCATATCTC
>ENA-OZZC01000219-OZZC01000219.1-human-gut-metagenome-genome-assembly--contig:-NODE-219-length-13226-cov-4.397996_pt1 | contig 13226 bp, 10 predicted proteins | sample MGYA00244933_ERZ654138 | MGnify/ENA primary metagenome ERZ654138 (study PRJEB26926, sample SAMN06165192) | human gut metagenome | biome: ENVO:00009003; feature: ENVO:2100002; material: ENVO:00002003...
GTCCGCCGCCGCGGTTGCGAGTTGCCGCACGGATTTCGTCCTGCAATCCCCCGCAACGAACAGGCCGTCCGTGCGGGTTTTTCCGTCGTCTCCGGCGATAACGTAGCCGTTTTTATCGATATCGCACAGATTTGCAAACGCCTTGTTATCGGGCACCTGCCCTATCGCAATGAACACCGCCTTTACGGGAAGCCGGAATTCGGATTTATCCGTCGTATTTTCAAAGACAAGCCCGGTAAGTTCGCCGTTCTCGCTTAAAAACTCCCGGAGCGAAAGATTGTGATAAACCGCGACGTTGTCTTTCGTCATAAGATTATCGACGTGCGCTTTATCGGCGAAGAACCTGTCGAACAACGTGCAGACGTGCACTTTTTTGCAATATCCCGTCAGGAACAACGCATACTGAAGCGCGGTATTTGCGTCTCCTATCAACGCGACTTCCTCGTCCTTATAAAAGGCTCCGTCGCACAGCGCGCAATAGGAAACGCCGTGTCCGACGAGTTCGCTCTCGCCCTCGACGCCTATTCTTCTGGGGCTTGCCCCCGTTGCGATAATCACCGTTCTGCCCTCGTGAGCGCCGTATTCGGTGGTAACGGTAAATATGTCGCCGTTTTTTTCGACGCCGGTAACCTTTTCAAGTTCGAAATCGGCGCCGTGACTCATAATCTGTTCGAAAAGTCTGTCCGAAAGTTCCGCGCCCGATATAGCCATAATCGTGGGGAAGTTTTCAACGCGCGGCGAAAAAGAAATTTGCCCTCCGACGGTTTCCTTTTCGAGCACGAGAACCGTTTTGCCGTTTCTTAAAGCGTTGAGGGCGGCAGTCATTCCTGCCGTCCCCGCGCCGATAACAATCATATCGTAAATCATATTATTTTGCGTTTTCGACGAATTTCTTGATGAAACTCGCGTTTTCGTAGCGGTCGTAACCCTGTCCGTTATTTACGAGCATAGTAGGCGCTTTTTTGACGCCGTATTTCATCGTCAGGTCCTTCTGGTCCTCGGCATCGATGACGGTATATTTAATACCGGCCTTATCAAGCATCATTTTTGCCATTTTGCAGTTGGGGCAGGTTTTGGTGGTAAAGAGCAATATTTCGCCGTTATTCTGCGCCTTCGGAGCCTCTTCCTTGTCGCACGGGCAGGCCTCTGCCGCCACAATGTTCTGATTTTGTCCGTGATAGACGGAGTTTGCGATATCGTAGGTCTTCCTTTGCGAGAATTCCTGCAATTTGCCGTCGTTCCAGTTCTGAACGGGGCGGTAATATCCGGTGATACGGCTGTAAACCTCGGCGGGCTGACCGCATTTAGGACATTTGAAGTGTTCGCCCGTGATATAGCCGTGCTCCTTGCAGATGCTGTAGGTAGGCGAGATGGTGTAATAAGGCAGTTTATAATTCTCGGCTATTGTACGCACGAGTTTTGCGGTAGATTTCCAGTCGGGCAGTTTTTCGCCGAGGAAGGCGTGGAATACCGTACCCGAAGTATAAAGGGTCTGCAATTCGTCCTGAACGTCGAGCGCCGAGAAAATATCCGCCGTATATCCGACAGGGAGATGCGAGCTGTTGGTGTAATACGGAATATTGTCGTTTTCGGACGCCGTTATGATATCGGGGAACTGCTCCTTATCGTGTTTTGCAAGGCGGTAAGAAGTAGATTCGGCAGGGGTCGCTTCGAGGTTATACAGGTCGCCGTATTTTTCCTGATAATCGGAAAGTCTTTCTCTCATATGATTGAGAACTTCTTTTGCGAATTCCTGCGTTTCGACGTTAGTCAGGTCTTTTTTCAACCATTTTGCGTTGAGGCCGGCCTCGTTCATTCCCACGAGTCCTATTGTCGAGAAGTGGTTGTTGAACGTACCGAGGTAACGTTTCGTATAAGGATACAGTCCCTCGTCGAGAAGTTTCGTAATAACGTCGCGTTTTACTTTAAGACTGCGCGCCGAGATATCCATAATCTTGTCGAGACGACGGTAGAAGTCCTCTTTGTCCGTCGCAAGATAGGCTATTCGGGGAAGGTTTACGGTAACTACGCCGATAGAGCCAGTGCTTTCGCCGCTTCCGAAGAAGCCTCCCGATTTTTTGCGGAGTTCGCGCAGGTCGAGACGCAGACGGCAGCACATACTGCGGACGTCGCTGGGTTCCATATCGCTGTTGATATAGTTCGAAAAATACGGGGTGCCGTACTTTGCGGTCATTTCGAAAAGAAGTTTGTTGTTTTCGGTTTCCGACCAGTCGAAATCGCGGGTGATGGAATACGTGGGAATAGGATACTGGAATCCGCGGCCGTTTGCGTCGCCCTCTATCATAATCTCGATAAAGGCTTTGTTGACCATATCCATTTCCTTTTTGCAATCCTTATATTTAAAGTCGCATTCCTTGCCGCCTACGATTGCGTTGAGTTCGGCAAGGTCGTTGGGAACGGTCCAGTCGAGCGTTATGTTCGTAAACGGCGCCTGAGTGCCCCAGCGGCTCGGGGTATTTACGCCGTAAATGAACGACTGTATGCACTGTTTTACTTCCTTATATGAAAGATTATCTATTTTGACAAAAGGAGCGAGATAGGTATCGAAAGACGAGAAGGCCTGCGCGCCCGCCCATTCGTTTTGCATAATTCCGAGGAAGTTGACCATCTGATTGCAAAGAGTGGAAAGGTGCGACGCGGGACTTGAGGTGATTTTTCCGCGTATTCCGCCGAGACCTTCCTGAATGAGCTGTTTCAGAGACCAGCCTGCGCAGTAGCCCGTAAGCATCGACAAATCGTGAATGTGAATATCGGCGTTTTTGTGTGCGCGTGCGATTTCCTCGTCGTATATTTCCGACAGCCAGTAATTTGCGGTGATTGCGCCGCTGTTGCTTAAAATAAGTCCGCCCACCGAATAAGTAACCGTCGAATTTTCTTTAACGCGCCAGTCTTCAAGTTTTACGTAATTGTTTACGACCTCTTTATAATCGAGAATCGTCGACTTCATGTTGCGCATTTTTTCGCGCTGCTTTCTGTAAAGAATGTAGGCTTTCGCAACGTCGGTGTAGCCCGATTGCTCGAGGACGTGCTCGACGCTGTCCTGAATATCTTCGACGTGGACGAGATTGTTTTCGATTTTATCCTCGAAGTCCGCCGTTACGCGAAGCGACAACAGTTCGATGATTGCGGGAACGTATTGTTTGTTAGTGGCGTCGAAAGCCTTAGTAATGGCAACCGACACTTTTTTCAAATCAAAATCGGCAATGGCGCCGTCTCTTTTAATTACCTGATACATTTTCCTCGTTTCCTTTATATTCTTTTGTTTTTTGCAATAAAATCGCCCCGTTCAGGCAGGGCTTTTTCCGTTTTGTTTTCCGTGAACAGCCGAATTTTCACAGCATAATGCAGTATATCACGCGTATAATGAGGCTGTCAATCGATTTTACAATATATTGTTAAAAAATTTAAAGTAGACCACAAGATGTTGTGGTATCAGTCCATTCCCCTGATTTCAACTTTTCCTACTTTTTTATCGAAAACGGGCAATAAAGCAAGCATTTCGTCGCGTGAAAGCCCGTGTACGGATTCGTCTATCAGATCGCCGCTGTCTTTAAACGCCTGCAAAAAATATTTTTTCGCGCCTTTTATCCACTCCGCTATGCCTTTAAAAGATTCCTCGTCGTTAAATTCTTTCACGACCGTGGTGCGGAATTCGTAATCGACGCGGTCTTCAAGCAAGAAACTTACGCTTTTTTCGATTTTAGAGGTGTCGTAGTTTTTAATTCCGACGGACAATCCGTATTTTTCGCGGCTGTTTTTAATGTCCATGGCAACGTAATCGACGGCATTTTCTTCTACCGCGCGGATAAGCATATCGGGATTTGTGCCGTTTGTGTCGAGTTTCGTCTTATAGCCCATCGCTTTGACCTTTTTCAGAAAATCGATAAGGTCCGCATTAAGCGTGGGTTCTCCGCCCGTTACGCAAACTCCTTCCAGAATTCCCTTTCTTTTTTCAAGATAACCGAATACTTCCTCTTCGGGAATAACCGGTTGTCCGTCGGGCGCGAGGACGAGGCTCCCGTTATGACAGAAAGGACATCTGAAGTTACATCCCCCCGTAAATACGGTGCATGCGGTAAGTCCCGGAAAATCCAGCAGCGTCAGTTTGTTCAATCCGTGAATAATCATATCCTTCTCCTTCCGTTTACCGTAAGATATTATATCACTTTCCGTTGCTAAATAAAGAAAAATCGGCAAAAAACTATTCTTATCCGAAAGACAATTTTTGTTGACAGTTATAAATATCCGTAATATAATGTCTGTATCTGAAAATTATGGAGGATTATTTGTTATGAAAAAGAACATTGGCAAAATTATTGCCGTAATTCTTGTAGTTGCTCTTCTCACAACCGTGCTTGCCGCGTGCAATGCCGAAAGTTATCAGAAGAAACTTGAAAAAAAAGGCTATAGCGTAGTGACCGCCGAAAACAACGACGAAAACGCAGCCATCGCATGGACGGTAACGGCTACGGGAGACGGCGGTGTAGTAGTAATCACCAAGTATAACAACGTTGATGATGCGAAAGAAGCAGAAGCAAACGGGCTCACCCTTTCCGTAGGCGGCGTAAAAAAAGTTATCAAAAGACAAGGAAAAATAGTCTTTTCGGGAACAGAGCAAGCAGTTAAAGACGCAATGTAATTCAATGCAATAAAAAAATCACCGATTCGTCGGTGATTTTTTTTGCGCTTTTTAATCTGTACGCCCTTTTTCGTTGTCAGGCTTTCCATTGCACGCACCTGAATATCGGCACGGTTACAAGTCGTCGGCGTCCTGCGTAGGCGTTTCGAGTTCATCCGTTTCGCCGAAATTGATTATGGCGGGATAACAACCGTACATTCCCAGAGGGTCGAACGGATTAGGCGCAAACGCCGATAAATCCGGCGCGTTTTTGTTCACTTTCTTTCTCATAACAGCCTCCCCTTAAAGTGTGCGCCGTGCTAACGATTCTATTCTCATTCTTAAAACAGCAAAAAAGCACGCGAAGTCGCGTGCTTTCGTAGTGCGTTCGTGTTTTAACCTTTTTTAATTTCTTCCTCTTCGCCTACTTTGACGGTGGAAATATCAATACCTTCGTCTTTAATATGGCCTATTTCGAGCGCCGAGTCAACAAAACCTTCTTTTACGATTTTTTCTTCGGCTTCGTCATTCACTTCTCCGTCGTCCGCTCTTACGGTTTTGGAATTTTTGTTTTTCTTCGTTGCGGTGTTTGCGGACTTACGATAGATTACGAATTTCTGCCAGCAGAATTCAAGCACGCCGTTTATAAGCATAACCGTCGCCTCGGCAATTAGTTTTGCCCATTCCTGCCCGCCGATTGCCTCGGATACTACGTGAACGTACCAGGTCTGGAAGGGATAAAACGGAACGTAAAATAAAAATGCGAGCGCCATCGCTACGGGCACGTTTTTCGCCGACTTGAAAGTGAATTTTCTGTTGAGCGTAAAATTCCACAATACGGACAGGCAAAGCGCGACCGTCGTTGCGACGAACGTCGTTTTCGGCATAGGCGTAATGAAATTAATCGTTCCCCAGTCGAGCTTTGCAAACGCATAAGTCATTATGGTAAAGGAAACGAATTGAATAATTCCCGCGCTTGCCGTGCACAAAAGGTACTTGAAAGCCTGCCATTTTGTGCCGTTTTTCTCGTTCATTGCTTTGAACTTTTCTTTTCTTGCCTCTTTTTTTGCGGCTTTTTCTTCAGCGGTGAGTTTTTGTTTTGTCATCGTTTTTCTCCGTATTACAGCGGGCGTTTTGCGGCAGTGTCCTCAGCCTCGGCACAGCAATGAATATGCATGTTGTGCATCGTGCGGAAAGCGTCGGCGCGGATATGTCCGCTGCGCATTCCGTTAAGGCGGATTTTAAGTCGCATATACAACATCAGACTTTTGCCGTTGTCGGGAGGCGGACATTGCGATACGAAACACGCATACGCCTGTTTGTTTTTTTCGAAATCTTTTTTTGTTATTTTTACATAACGATTAGGTTTACCGGTAAAATAGAACGCCAGAACGTCGGGTTTTGCTATTTCGTCCGAACCTATACTTTTCATCATATTAACGTTGCTGCACATAAAATACGCTTTCGACGCGTTTTCGCCCACGGCAAGGTGGTCGGGGTGGCATTCCGAATAGAGTTTATGGTCGGGACATACGACAACCTCGGGCTTGATACGCGCTATCGTCCGCGCAATATCCTTTCTGAGTTCGAGTTCGTCATACATTCCGCCGTCCTCGTAATTCAGAAATACGACGTCTTTTACGCCGAGAATACGCGCGCTTGCAAGCTGTTCTTCCCTTCTCGCGGCGACAAGGCTTTCGGGGCTGACGTTTTCGTCCTCGGTGCCGAAACGACCGTCCGTACAGACGAGAAAATAAACTTCCCTGCCCTCTCTCGCAAGCCTTGCCACGGTGCCTCCGACGGCGATTTCTATATCGTCGGGATGAGGGGCGATAAACAAATATCTTTTGTATTTTTCGATTTTAGGCGTCGGCGCGACGGCTTTTATAAGCAATCTGTTAAGCAGCATTTCCCCACCTCTTGAAACTTATTTTTATACTTATGATATTATCACACGGATAAAGATAAGTAAAGAATTATTCTTAAAAAAAGAAAAGAGCCGCTGTACGCGGCTCTTTTAATTTTAAAATGCTTTTACAGCTCCGAAACGTCCACTGCGGAAATCTTCATTGCGTTGGCTTTCGTTTCGTCGGACACGAGATTATTGTTTATGTCAATCTGCGGTGCCGAAGTAAGGAAGTTCATATAGCATTCGAGCACGCTTTCGCCGCCGATAAGCCACGTTTCAAGTTTTACGCTTCCGCGGGTGATACGTCCGCCGTCTTTTTCGGTATAAACGCCGACTTTAGCGCCGAGTTCTTTAAGATACGACTCGTCGAATAAGGGGTCGTATTCGTACGCTATCGTCCACACGCCTTCCGCGTCGACTACGGGCATAATCGCTTTACCGAGGCGCAACAACTGCGTGAGTTCGGCCTTTCCGACGCTTACGAAGTTATCTTTGTTCGCGCCTTCGCCGTTGAGTTTTGCAATCAGTTCGGCTTTAAGCGTATCGACGGTTTTGGCTTTCAGCTCGTTTCCGTCTTTGACGAATCCGTTTGCAAGCGCGGCGGTCTCGTCGGAACTGAATTTATTCCACAAAACGTAAGGATACATCGCTTTCGTGCCGTCGGTGCAGGTTACTACCGCATAGCCGTATTCTTTGAGTTCGGCCTCGAGTTTCGCGCGGGTAACGTCGTCTCCGGCATTGATATATGCCTGGAATTTTACCTGTGCGGGAGAAAGTCTGTCCTGTCCGCGGACTGCGGTTATTTCGGTATCGGGAAGAAGTCTGTTGCCCGTCTTATCGTTAAGCACGATACCGCGGCTCATAAGAATGACGGCCTGCTCCTCGAAGCGCATATAATCTTCGGCCGCGTCGTAATTGTTATATCCCATAAACTGGAATCCGTCTGCGGCCATATGCATAAGAGAACCGATTATTACGGAAGGCGAAAGCACGACGTCGTCGGCAGCCTTATATTCGAATATGGTGGTCATTATCGAAGAAAGCGCGTTTACGCCCGATATCGCAACGTAATCCTCGCCGAAAGACACTATCTTGTGAAGAGCGGCAAGAAGACCGTGCGTTCCGTCGCCCATAATTGTGGTAAGAAGGAAATCCGCCGAATACCTGCCGTTTTCAATTTCGGCGGCGGTAGGAGCCTTGTTGAAGTTGACGTAAATTCTCTTATCGCCCGAGATAAGCGCGTTGATAAGATTAATTACGTTAAGTCCTTCAACCCTCATTTCGCCCGTCTTTACGAAATTGTCAAGTACGTTGTTAATGCTTTCGTAACTGTAAACACCGTTTGTGAGATTATGAGTACGCACGGTGCCGTCGTCGTTATAGAAGCCCCAGTTACCTTCGCCGTTCTTTCTGAATCCGTTGACGCCGATAGTACCGTTTCCGATAGCGGCGCAAACGTCGAGAATATTTTCGATAAGTCCTTTATACGCGTCGTCCACTTTGACGTCGGCGACAAGGTCGTCTCCCTCCGCATAAAGCTGCAACGTGGCGATAGTGTTGTCGCCCGCTTTGAGCGTTGCCAACGCTTTGGTGTTGAGGAAGTTTTCGAGGTCGAGCGTGCCTTTTATATTAAGGCTTAATTTTTCGGGAACGGTGAAGGTATTCGTTTCAGCGTTGAACGAGAGGTCGTTGCCGCCGAATTTTATTGCAATCTGATTATCCGCAGAAGAAGCATTTCTGAAAAGCAGATCCATCAGATTTTTGCTGATATCGAGGTCCATACCCGCGTCGAAATTGAACGCGCCGTAATTATCGGTATCGATTGTGGTTGCGAAATCGTCTTTTGCGTTGCCGAGACCGAGATCGGTAATTCTGAACTCGACGCCCAGTTTTCCGCCCGCTTCCTCGACGTTGTTGAAGTTAAGCCTTACGAAGAAAGCGTCCATTCTGCCCGCGTTGTCGCCCGAGCCGGCTTTCTTTTCGAATCCCAGCTGAATCGCGCCGTTGAGTGACGGAGCAAAACTTGCAAGAAGGTCTTTGAGTCCGCCGCCGAGAGTAATCGTCGCGCGGCATTCGCCCTGCATCAGGGCCGCCTTATCGCCGGTTTTGTCGAAATCGACCGATTTCCAGCCGTTTGCTACTTTCTTTTCCCAGTTGGGAGCGTCGAAAAGCTTGGGACCTATCGCTTTGAGAATTTCTTCGAGGTTGACGGTTTCGCCGAGGCACTTATACATCGTATCGACCGAACCGAAAATCGTTTCGGCTATCATTTTGCCGTCAAGGTTAATCATATCGGCAATAGAAACAGGTTTCATACCCATTACGTCGTCGGCAAGCGTTTTGACGAAATACGTGCCGTTATCGTCTTTAACGTACTTTCCGCCCTGAAGGGAATATTTCTGACGGCCCGCGGTGTATTTCGCGTCGGCGACGGGAATATATTCAACGGTTTTACCGAGAATCTGATTGATAAAGCCCGAAACGACTTTGTTCAGGTCAAAGTCCTTTCCGTCGAATGCGCCCGCAATGCTTTTTACGATATCCTGTTCGAGAAGCCATTCGATTTTGTTATAAACGAAATCTTCAAGACTCTGTCCGTCCTTGAAATCCGCAAACTGGCCGAGGTCGATTAACAGGTTGTTTCCGGCAATCGTTGCGTATACTTTACCTTTCGTGTAGTAGAGTCTTAACGAATCGACGTTCTGCGCGCGGACGGCGATATCTATTCTCGTATCGTTGTTGTCTTTGAGTTTGTAGTAATGCGAATATCTGACGAACGTCTGTTCCTCCGTATCGACGTGCACGGCGGGGTCGTAAAGAACGTAGTTTTCTCCGACTTTCGTATAGGCGCCGTTTGCGTTTTCGCCATACGTTTCTTCTACGTTGGTTCTGTCAAGAAAACCTTTTACGTAAACTTCGACGGGAAGGGTCTCGGTATCTTTTATTACTTTTACCGTAAACCCGATATTAAAGGATATGTCGTTTCCTTTTTCGAGATTTACCGTGGTGCCGGCGCCGATTTCGTTGGCGCTTCTGAACATCGTTTTGACGAAACTCGTCATGGAATCGTCGGTAACGACGGTACCTCCGCCGGGGGTATCTCCGCCGGGTTTATCGTTTCCGCCGGGGGTATCGTCCGGATTTTTCTTGCATGCCGTAAATATACCTATGCACATTACGAGCACAAGCACCAGCGCAAGAATCCTTACGTATTTTTTTTGTTTCATACAGTCCTCCGTTAAAAGGGATTTGTATCGATTAAGAATAATCAATACTTATTATATTTTAATATATCTGTTTCGTTTTGTCAATAATAGTCCCCTCGTACGGAGAAAACGCCCGGATATCCCGTGACGCGCGTAAGGTTTTTTAGGTTTTTTTTAATTTAAACCCGACAAGCAGGCTTAAGTGTAAAAATTTCCGTATATCCTTTACATATCGGCCTTACGTTTGTATAATAAGCACAAGGAGCAGTTTTATGCACGACAGCCACGTTCACAGCATTTTTTCGGACGACGGAATGGAAGCCGTCGAAGACGTTGCGGGTAAAGCGGTTGCGCTCGGTTGCGATTATGTCGCAATTACCGACCACTTAAACCGCGATTATAAAATTTTAGGATACGATAATCCCGAACTCAATCTTTCGGCCTATCTTGGCGAAATGCAACGCTTCAAATCGCGTTACGCAGACAAAATACGCCTTGCGACGGGTATAGAGCTGGGCTATATGAAAAGCGCGAATTCACTCTATATGAAAGATTTGCGCGGCAAAAATTTCGACGTAATCATCAACAGCGTTCACTGCGTACTGGGCAGCGAAGTGTATTTTGCCGAATATTTCAATAAGTGTCCCTACAAGCACTTTGCATATCTCGAATACTTAAAGGCCGTACGGGAAAGTCTGGACGCCCCGTACGATTACGACATCGTCGGCCATATCGGCTATATACAGAGAAACGCCCCTTATAAGGAACCCGACATGTATTACGATGAATTTGCCGAAATTTTCGACGATATTCTCAGAACAATCGTCAAAAAAGACAAATGCCTGGAAGTTAACAGCAAAACGTATCGCGGAGCTCAGAAAAGTTCCGATTTCGCAAGGCGTCATCTCTCCGTCCCCGACGTCGACGTTCTTCGACGCTACAGAGAACTCGGCGGAAACAAAATATCCTTCGGCAGCGACGCGCACCGCGCGGACAATCTTTGTTATAATTACGACGCCGTCGCAAAAGCAATGAAAGATATCGGTTTTAAAGGCTTTACGAGATATTATAACCGCAAACCCGAACTCGTGAAATTTTAATAACGTTTACCGCGCGATATTTTGCCGTCGATATCAGAATACTTTTTTGTACCTTCTGAATTTTACGCCGTACGCGTTGGTTATCTCGGTAACTTCGGTATTGCCGAAAAGACCCGTCGTGCGCGAAATAACTTTTTCGCGCGCGTCGTATAACAATTCCGAACGGTTTTCGCCTATGTAATAAATTTCAAGAGGTTTAACCTCTTTTTTTTCGGGGCGAACGATTTTTTCTTTCGTGCCTTTCAACAATTGAACCATTACTATTTTTTTCATATCTTCACCTCACAATGCAATTATTTCACATAATATATGACAATGTCTTTCAACAAAAATAAAAATTTTGCTTTACGGTAAATTTTATGTGAAGATGCGAAAAAAATTACAAACGAAACCGCCCGGGATAGCCCGGGCGGTTTCTGGATTTAGGTGGAAAGATTACGGATGTAATCGTTGTTAATCTTATTCGTTGTTCTCGGTTGCGGATACCGTTGCGTTGCCTTGAAGAGATAACACAAGTTCGGATTCCGCGTCCTCGGTGGCTTTTACGTATTTCGCCGTGCCGCTGATCTGAGCCTCGACGGTGCAGGTATTTACCACGTTGACTTTAACGCTGCCGTTCACCGCAAACTCGTTTGCCTCTTCGGCGCCGCTTGCAATTACGTTGGCTTCAACGTTGACCGTGCAGGAGTTGGTAACGACGTCCACGTTGACTTTCGCGCCGTATTTGTTGTCGGCAAGTTTGCCGAGTTCGACTTTTACGTCAACGGTCGTGCCGCTGAATATATTGTTTACGTCCACGTCGACGTCGATAACGATGCTGCCCGTTTCGGTTGCGTACGCTTCGACTCCGACTCCCGTTCCGTCAACGCCTACGTACACTCCGAATTTGGTTGCATTGACCGTGGCGTCGAATTTGGCATTGCCGCTGAAAGAAGTGACTTTTACGAATTCATCTCCGTCTTTTACGTAAAGGGCCGCGGTGAAAGTATATTCGGTTGCGGTGTTCATATCGACGAAGTTGCCGTCTTTGTCCTTCGCGGATATATACATTCTGTAAACGGTTTCGGCCGCTTCGCCGTTTTCGTCGGTGTAGGAAACGGTAAGAACGTACATTTCGTTGAACTCTTCTTTATCGCATTCGCCCTTTTCTACCTTAAAGCCGCTTTCGTTTACGTAGCAGGAAACGCTGTCGATAGCGTTTGTCATAAATTCGTCGACGGCGGGTTTTACGATGGAATACGCCGCGGACGCCGCTTTATCGATGAGACCCGTACCGAAAGAAAGCTCGAGACCCGCGTTTGCTTCAACTTCGCCGGCCGCGCTTGCCGCGCCGCCGTTGATACCCGAGGCTACCGCGATGGCGGTGCCGAGCGTTTCGGCGTTAGAAGGTTTTTCGACATTGTTATCGTCGCGGTTGCACGCGGTAAATCCCACGGCAAGAGACGCTACCATTGCAACAACGAGAAGAATTGCAAAAATTTTCTTTTTCATATAAAACAAATCCTCCGATTTAATATCGTTCGTTTCTGAACACACAGTAAACAACCGGAGGATAAATTTTATTGGAGATTTTAAAAAATTTTTTAAAATTTTAAGGAATTATTGCGATTATGAAATATCGCCTTTCAACGCCGTCTGAATAATATCGATTTGTTTTACGATATAGTTATTATATATTCTCTTTACGGTATCCACGGTATCGGCGATAATCATGTCGATGGTTTCCACCACAGAATCGATTTCCGTCCTGAGTTCGACGGGCAACAATTTTCCGACCGTCTGCAAATTATCGCTTATACCGCTTAAAGTCTCCTTCATTTTATTGAAACTTTCGTTTTTAAACGTTTCGAAATATTTAATTATTTCGGGGTCGGTTTCGTTTAATACGGTTACAATATAGTCGTAATAAATATCCGAGATTATGTCGTCACCGCGCTCCCACGATTCCTCTATAAACGACTTTCTGCTTGCAAAAGCGGTATTTAATTCCTCAAAAGACATCGAAGAAGTAACGTTTTGGCTGAATTCCGCCGCTTTATTATAAAGTTCGTTTTTGTTTAATTCCATTCCCGACACACTGACGTCTATATTGCATTTCCCTGCAAAAACCTCGACTTCCGCCTTGATTCCGTCAAGAAGTTTACCCGCTTTTTCGCCGGCGGCGGTAACTATAATACCGGCATTTCCCCCGACGTATCCGAGCCTGCGTCCCGCGTCGAGAATTTTTTCGGTAATTTCACTGTAATTTCCCGAAAGGTCTCCCGCAACGCGAAGCACCATATCTCCGTATTTATCGTCGCCGCGCGCGGATTCGAGATTACCCGCGCTGTCGAAAGTAAACGAAACCGTCGCCGTGCCGTCGTCTTCGGCCG
>ENA-OZZC01000228-OZZC01000228.1-human-gut-metagenome-genome-assembly--contig:-NODE-228-length-13046-cov-3.321145_pt1 | contig 13046 bp, 9 predicted proteins | sample MGYA00244933_ERZ654138 | MGnify/ENA primary metagenome ERZ654138 (study PRJEB26926, sample SAMN06165192) | human gut metagenome | biome: ENVO:00009003; feature: ENVO:2100002; material: ENVO:00002003...
CAGACGCCAGTCCGCCGACGATCAGCAGCGCCATAATCACGTCGGTCGGACGATGCCATTGCGCCGCGATCACCGACAATCCGACCAGCACCGTATACGCCCAGCCAATCACCGCCACCAGCGCACGCAGCACGCGCGGTACGGCGCACAGCAGCATCACGCTTGCCGCAGCGGCAAGGATGACATGCCCGGAAGGCGCGGAATTATTAGGATTCGATTCCAAATTAATAAGATACGGGCGTGGCAGCAGCGGCTTCAACAGTTCGGCCGCGGCGAAACACAGGCCTCCGAATACAGCGAGCTGCGCGATCGACAGCCACCGTTTGCGCACGATCAGCACGGCAAACGCGATTGCCCCCATGATGACGCTGGTGGTGATGACCACTGCGGAAATGGCGAAGACGTGCACGACCGGCGCCAGCCAACCCGGCAACGCGGCATCGAATTTCGACCAGACGATATCCTCATAGCTTTGGCCGTCCATGGTACGCACGCCAAGCCACCAGACGCCGGCGGAAGCGGCAAGCATCAGCAGACCGAACACCACGCACAGCACGATGCTGGACACGCGCGGATGGCGGGTCAGCGGATCCGCCTGAGCCAAGCCTTTGTTGACGTCCTGCGGAGAAAGCACCGCCTCGACTTCGCGCATATCAGGGAACGACAACGATTCCAACGGTTCCGCAGGCGTTGCTGCCGTGGGCTGCTGAAGCATGTTCACAGGCTGCTGTGGATCTCGGACAAGTGGCTTGAATTCGTTGGTCATAGTCACCGAGAATACGGCATCGCCCCTACTGTGGGGAACGAATCGGAGAAGATATAGAAAAACCTCCACGCACCCGGAAGAGGCCACTTACCCTTGCTGCATTCCTGCCCTGGGGGAGTTGGGTGACGTACCGCCACGCGGAGGCTCTTGCCATATTACACCATGCCCGGACCTCGCCGCACCGACTAGACGCACGGGTACACTTGAGAAGGAATCGCACGCCATCCCTGTGCGTTTGCGTGGCTGCGATAAGCATCGATAACGTTTGGAAGGTTGTTTTCTTATGACTGATGCGGTGGAGTATCCCGATCTGGTGGTCGTGGGCGCGGGCCTGTTCGGCCTGACCGTGGCCCAGCAGGCCGTCGAGCACCTGGGCGTGAGGGTCGAGATCATCGACGTGCGCGACCATATCGGCGGCAACGCGTACAGCTACATGGACGAGGAGACCGGCGCGGAGATCCACAAGTACGGCGCGCACCTGTTCCACACGTCCAACAGGCGCGTGTGGGACTACGTGAACCGTTTCACAAGCTTCACGGACTACGTGCACCGCGTGTACGCCACGCACGACGGCGAGGTGTATCCCCTGCCGATCAACCTCGGGACCATCAACCAGTTCTTCCACGCGCGTTACACGCCGGCCGAGGCGAAGGCCCTGATCGACGGGCAGGCCGGCGAATTGGCGGGCACGGACCCGAAGAACCTCAACGACAAGGGCATTTCGCTGATCGGCCGCCCGTTGTACGAGGCGTTCATCAAGAACTACACGGGCAAGCAGTGGCAGACCGATCCGAAGGACCTGCCCGCTGGCATCATCAACCGCCTGCCGGTGCGCTTCAACTACGACAACCGGTATTTCAGGGACACGTGGGAGGGCCTGCCCACGGACGGCTACACCGCGTGGATGGAGCGCATGATCGACGATCCGCGCATCCACGTGACCCTCAGGACCGACTTCTTCGACGAGTCCCAGCCGTACAACAGGAAGGCGTTGGCCGCGGCGGGCGTGCCGGTGGTGTACACGGGTCCGGTGGACCGCTACTTCGACTACTCGCTCGGCGAGCTGAAGTGGCGCACGGTGGACTTCAGGGAGGTGCGTTACGACGAGGGCGACCATTTCGGATGCCCGGTGATGAACTTCTCCGACGCGGACGTGCCGTACACGCGCGCGATCGAGTTCAAGAACTTCAACCCGGAGCGCCGGGCTTCGCAGAACCCGGACAGGACGGTGGTGTGGGAGGAGTACAGCCGTTTCGCCGAGCGTGGCGACGAGCCGTACTATCCGATCAACACGGAGGCCGACAAGGCGTTGTACGCGAGGTACGAGGAGCTCGCGAAGGCCGAGCCGCTCACGGTGTTCGGCGGCCGTCTGGGCACGTACAAGTACTACGACATGCACAATGTGATCGACACCGCGCTGACCGCGTACGAGGAACAGGTCGAACCACTCCTCAAAAAGTGACGCGATATACATTGCGCAACATATGATTCCCCGTTCGTGCTGCTGCGGTGTACGACCATTGGCCACCACCGCCGCAGCGTTCCGGGACAACAAAAATCCCTATGGCATTACCCCAGGCCATAGGGATTTTCATTATATGCTGATTCTGCCTACGAATCAGGCGAGTGGGTCGAGACCTACGAGATGGTTGCCATTGCCATCGCGGGTCTGCCGTCAGCAACGCACGCTATGCGCGCCACACATCCTTGCCGGCGGCCTTCGCGGCCGCCACATCGGCGTCAAGCTGCTCTTCGGTGCCTTCGACCTCACCCTTGATGAATTCCTCCACCAAGCGGCGGGCCTCGCCATCCTCGTGCTGCACGGCCGGAGACTTCATGAAGTAGGAGCTCGGAGCCAGCACCGGACCGGCCAGGTGGCGGTCGAGCGCAATCTTGGCCGCACGCACGGCGTCGATCACAATACCGGCGGAATTCGGGGAATCCCACACCTCAAGCTTGTATTCGAGGTTCAGCGGCACATCGCCGAACGTGGTGCCCTCAAGACGCACGAAGGCGAACTTGCGGTCGTCAAGCCAAGCCACGTAATCGGACGGGCCGATATGCACGTTGTGCGGATCCATCTCGTGCGGCACCACGGAAGTGACGGCGCGGGTCTTGGAGATCTTCTTGGATTCCAGGCGGGAACGCTGCAGCATGTTCATGAAGTCCATGTTGCCGCCGACGTTAAGCTGGTACGTACGATCCAGACGCACGCCGCGATCCTCGAACAGACGGGCCAGCACGCGGTGCGTGATGGTGGCGCCGACCTGCGACTTGATATCGTCGCCGACGATCGGCACACCAGCGTCACGGAACTTCTGCGCCCACTCCGGATCGGAGGCGATGAACACCGGCAGGCAGTTCACGAACGCACAGCCAGCGTCCATAGCGGCCTGAGCGTAAGCCTTGTCCGCCTTCTCGGAACCAACCGGCAGGTAGGAAACCAGCACGTCGACCTTCTTGTCACGCAGCACCTGCGCCACATCCACCGGCTCGGCGTCCGACTCCGTAATCATCTGACGGTAGTACTCGCCCAAACCGTCGTTGGTCGGGCCACGCAGCACCTCCACACCCAGATTCGGCACGTCCGCGAACTTGATGGTGTTGTTCTGGGAGGCTCCGATCGCCTCGGACAGGTCCTTGCCCACCTTCAGCGCATCGACGTCGAACGCGGTGACGAATTCGATGTCACGCACGCGGTAGCCACCGAAATTGTTGTGCATCAGGCCGGGAATCTTATCCTCGTCCTTGGTGTCCTTGTAATACTCAACGCCCTGCACCAGCGACGAGGCGCAATTGCCCACGCCGGCGATAGCCACTCGAATGCTCATCTGAAAACGACTCCTCTGTTATGCATTTCGCAGGTATACCAATCCCCAAGCATACCCACAACCGCATTGTAAACTGAAAAATCACTGAAAAACGGCCATATTACGGCAGTCGTCAACAGATTGTCGATTTGTAAAAAAGCTGCGCAAAAACATGTTTTTCCAGTCGGACAGCACCATCTACACCCTTGTTTTTCAGGTCGTTCGGCTACGGTGGAAACCATGGTTTCACGAACACGAAGTGTCAGCTCACGCTCAAAAAGCGCCCGCAGCGGCAGCGCAACGTCCACGACGCCACGGGTGGGCACCACCTACGGGGTCCATGGAGAAGTGCTGAGCAAGCCGCCCCAGGGGCCGAAGCACACTTCGCATCGCGCACCCAAAAAGACCAGAAAACACAAGCATCTCGTGCTCAAATGGGTGCTCGGCATCTTCGCGGCGCTCATCGCGGCAGGTATCGGCCTGTTCGCCTACATGTACATCACCACGGAAATCCCGCAGCCGGAAAAGTTCGCGCTGGCCGAAAAGACGACCGTGTATTACAACGACGGCACCACGCCGATCGGCAGCTATGCGGAGCAGAATCGCGAAATCATCAGCTGCGCAGACCTGCCCGACTACGTCGGCAACGCGATTGTGGCTTCGGAAGACCGCTCCTTCTATACCAATAAGGGCATCGATCCGATCGGCATCGCACGCGCGTTCTACAACAACCTGACCACCGGTAGCAGGCAGGGCGGTTCCACCATCACCCAGCAGTATGCGGAACGCTATTATCTGGGCGAAACCACCTCGTACGTGGGCAAACTGCGTGAGGCGTTCCTGGCGGTCAAAATCGCCCAAGCACAGGACAAGAGCCAGGTGTTGTGCAACTACATGAACACCATCTATCTCGGCCGTGGCGCATACGGCATCCAGGCAGCGGCCAAAGCGTACTTCGGCAAGGACGCGAAGGATCTGACGCTCTCCGAAGCGGCCATGCTTGCCGGCATCATTCCCGCGCCGAGCGTATGGACCCCCGACGTGAATCCCAAGCAGGCTGAAAAACGTTACAAGCGCGTGCTGAACATCATGGACGAAGACGGCTACATCACGCCGGACGAGAAGAAAGCCGCGAAATTCCCGCAAACCATCGAAATCCAACAGAACAACCAGATGTCCGGACCGAACGGATACCTGCTGACGATGGTGCAGAACGAACTCGTCAACACCAAGGCGTTCAGCAAGCAGGACCTGGAAACCGGCGGCTACAAAATCGTCACCACCATTGACAAATCGAAGCAGGACCTGATGTTCTCCACCATCAGTCCCTCCCAAAACGGCATGCAAGGCATCGTGCCCGACGGCATGCAGTTCGGCGCGCTGTCGGTGAACCCCAAGGACGGTTCCATCATCTCGCTGTACGCAGGAGACGACTACCTGACCAAGCAGCTCAACAACGTCACCCAGGCAACGTACGAAGTCGGCTCCACCATGAAGCCGTTCGCATTGCTGGCCGCCGTCAACGAAGGCGTCAGCCTCAACACGTACTTCAACGGCAACTCGTACCGGACGTTCCCGGGCATCACCGAAACGGTGAGCAACTACGGCGGCGAGAATCTGGGATACGTGAACCTGTACACGGCGACGGAACAATCCTCGAACACCGTGTACATGGATCTGCAAACCAAGCTCGGCGCGCAGAAAATCGCCGAAACCGCACGGCAGGCCGGCGTTGACGATTCGTCTTTGGATGGTTCCAACCCGTTCACCGTGCTCGGCAACAACGGCCTGACCCTCAAGGACATGACGCAGGGATACGCCACACTGGCCAACCAAGGCAACAAGCCGACGCTGCATATCGTTGCCCAAGTGCAGACGGCGAACGGCACCGACCTGTACAACGCGCCGACCTCGGCGGAGCAGACGTTCGAAGCGAACAACGCGAATCTCGTGACGAAGGCGCTTACCGGCGTGGTCCAGCGAGGCACCGCCACCGAGGCGCGTGCCACTGGGCACACCATTGCCGGCAAGTCAGGCACCGCAAACGATTCCAACGCAGCGAGCTTCATCGGCTACACGCCGTCCATGCTGACTTCTGTGGCGATGTGGTATCCGGACGACAACGGCAACCCGCAGGAGATTCCCGCATTCGGCAGCTGGACCGGCGGCAGCGATTACCCCGTGCATCTCTTCACCGAATACATGAAGCAGGCACTGGCCGATACGCCGAACGAAACGTTCCCCGACGCCACCGATAACGGCAAGGTCGGCGGACCGGACGGTACGTGGGGCACCGGCGCGCAGAAGACCTGGACTAGAAAGCAGCAGACCACCGTGACTCCGCGCACCGAGGAGAACACCCAACAGACCACGCCGAATCAGACCGAGGAAACGCAGAATACCGGTCAGGGCGGTGGCGACGGCGGTAATAGTGGCGGTATCCCCGCTAACGGCGACGGTAACGACACCAACGGTGGCAATGGCGGAGGAACCAGTGGCGATAATTCCGGTAATAACGGCGCCAATGGCGATACATCGCAGCAATAGCAGTCGCTGACTGCGATTGCCGTCGCGGTCAGCGAACACGCAAAGGGGGCTTCCCGGTTATTCCGGGAAGCCCCCTTAGTTTTGCCGCGTGCACACGCGGGCGCACGGTCGTCAGCGTCGTTCGTCAGAATGCATGCACATGCTGGGCGAGACGGTCGTATTCGGCGCGCGTCAGCGAGGCGACGCCACCGTGCTTCGTATGCGCGGTGAGGAAGTAATCGTCCGCCTGCAACGGCATCCAGCCCTGATCGAGATCGCGGCTGACCATCGGACGGTATCCGATCGACGGAATCACGTCCACGAACAAGTACCATTCGTCGTCCGGTCCACCGTTGTTGTGGTGGTTGGCGAACACCGCAGGACCTTCCACGCCGCCGGGGTTGCCGTCCGGCACGTAGCCTGCGCCAATCCGGTCCTGCACCTTGGTCCAGACCGTCCCCGGCTCCCACCAGCGCTTCGCGTCGGTGCGGTCCATCCAGATGCCGGTGCCATGCGCGTTGTCCTTGGTGATGCGGTACGTGCGTAGTACACTGCCGTCCGGCAACGGACGTTGGATCATCGTGGTGTCGATGGCGTCGCCGTGGTTGTCGATGAATACGCCGCCATATTCGAATGTGTCCTGCGTGAAATCGGTGGTGGCGCCCCACAGCACGGTGCAGTAGACGTTCTTGTCGTCGTGCGTCCTATCCTCGTCGTCGAACACGGTGCTGGACCAGTACATGACGAATGCGCCGCGACCGCCATGATGACCTTGCGGATAGTAGTCCGGCACCCAAAGGCATTCGCAGGCCCAGGCCATGCCGAGCTCCAGATGGGAGCCGTCCGGCTTGCGGGACACGTCAAGCATGCGCGGCTCGCTCCAATGCAGCAGATCGTCGGATTCCCAGATGATGAGATTCGTGCTGGCGCGATGGCTCCACTCGTACCAGCCGCCGTCATCGCCTCCGAACACGCGCAGGTCGGTGGCGATGATATACCACGTGCCGGTGTCGGGATTGCGGATGATATGCGGGTCGCGCACCCCTGTGGTGCCAAGATGCGAAGCCAGCACAGGCTTTCCATCGTTGAGCGGCATCCAACGGTGCGGATTGTCTCCATCGGATATATCCATGTAAATCTTCTCGGCATAGCCGTCCGGATCCTCGATGAAGTGGACGAGCAGATAGCCGTAGTCGTCGTTCGTGTCGGTCATGGTCCCACCTTGTGGTTGTGAATGAATGAATTGGATAAGTGAATTGCGTGTTCGATAACGTACCGCATCAACATGCGCGGATACGAAAAAAGCCGCCACCACGAGAGCGACAGCTTTCTTCGGGAAGGAGGATTAGCCCTGATGCGTGCGGGCCCATGTGCGGATCGCATCCTGCTGCGCCGCGATGGCCTTGTTGCGGGCCAGATAGATGACCAAGGTGATGGAATACAGTGCAAGGCCGATGAGGTCCATCGTGCCCAGGGAGAAGACCACCACGATTGCCAGCCAGATGATCACCCACCGGCTGGTGGTGCCGGGAGCGAGACACCGCATGGACATGATGAAGCTGACGATGCCGATAATCAGCACCAGCAGCGCGTAGATGCCCACCACCGTCGAGGCGTTGTCCACCGCGGAATAGTCCGTTTTCAGCAAACCGTTATGTTCCAGCAGATCGTAGGCTTGGCCTTTGAACCAGCTGGTGAACATGAACAGTGTGATGGACGCCATGATCACGTTGTAGGCGGCGGCGATGGTCATCAGCACTCGTTCCGCCTTGCGAGCCAATGGTGCCGGCGGCTGCATGGTGTTGCCTTGCGGATTCATATCGGTCCTTTCCGTGGTGTGGCCTCATCCGATGTGCGATGCGCAGCTCGGGAAAGATAAAATCACAGGCCCGTCCGTTTGGGGACGGACCTGTGCATTATCTCACTCGGCCGGTATCAGCCCTTGAGGCCGGAGGTGATGTTCAGGGACTGCAGGAAGTACTTCTGCGCGAACAGGAACAGCAGCAGGGTCGGGATGATGGCCATGCAGGTGGCCGCCATCAGGGAGCCCATCTGGTTGTACTGGCCCATCTGGTTGCTCAGCAGCTGCAGACCAGCGGTGACCGGCATCTTGTTGATGTCGTTGAACACCAAGGTCGGCCACAGGAAGTCGTTCCAAGCGCCGGTGAAGCTGAACAGGAAGATGACGATCAGAATCGGGCGGATGGCCGGCAGCATGATGCGGGTGAAGATCTGGAAATCAGTGGCGCCGTCGATTTCGGCCGCCTCGTCCAGTTCCTTCGGGATGCCCTTCATGAAGTTGCGCACCAGGAAGATGTTCGCCACGTTGCCCAGGCCAGGGATGATGCAGGCCCAGTAGGTGTTGACCCAGCCGAGGGAGGCGATGATGCGGTACTGCGGGATCATGTTGACCACGGCAGGGAACATCGAGATGAGCAGCAGGACGAAGAACAGCGTATCGCGGTACTTGAAGTTCAGACGGGAATAGCCGAAGCCTGCGAGCGCGACGATGCACACGGACAGCACTGCGAACACGGTCGAGATAATCAGCGAGTTGCCCAGCCAGTTCAGGACCGGGTAGCTGGCGGATGCCTCGATCAGCGTCATGTAGTTGTCAAGCACCCACTTCGCGGGCAGGAAGTTGAACGCGTTGGAGGTGAATTCGGCCACCGACTTGAACGAAGTCGTCACGGTGTAGATCACCGGAAGCAGCCAGACGACTGCCAGCACGACGAGCACCACATAGACGGCGATCAGCGACGGGGAGACCTTTTTGGTTTTGTTTTCAGGAATTGCCGCGCTTGCGACATTGACTGTGGTTGCAGCGGACATCTTCAGTCCTCCTTATTCATGAAGATCAGCTGGATCGCGGCGATGGCCATCAGGATGATGCCCAGCAGCAATGCCATTGCGGAAGCCATGCCGGCGGCCGCAGGGCCGGCGGGGAACGCGAGGTTCCTGATATCCATCAGCAGCACCTGGGTCTGGTAGTTCGGTCCGCCGTTGGTCAGCATGACCGGCTGGCCCCACACGTTGAAGGCGCCCGTGGTGGTCATGATGGTGGTGTAGAACAACGGCAGCTTGATTTCCGGCAGGGTGATGGAGAAGAAGATCCTGACCGGACCGGCTCCGTCGACCTTCGCGGCTTCGTAGAGGCTCTCGTCCACGCCGGAGAGCGCGGAACGGTAGATGACGAGGTTGCCGCCGATGCCGGCCCACAGCACGAGCACGAAGATGGTGATCCATGCGTACGGGTTCTTGCCGAGCCAGTTGATGTCGGAGTGGAAAGTGGTGTTCAACAGGCCGAACTGGGAGTTGAAGACCATGCGCCAGACCAGTGCACCGGCGGCGATGGAGATCAGGCCGGGGATGTAGAAGATCGCCTGGAACAGACCGGCGCCCTTGAGTCCCTTCTTGCTGAGCGCCACGGCGAGCAGCAGCGGCGAGAGCGCGATGATCGCCCCGAGCGACGCGGCGATGTCGAAGGCCCGTTTCCAGAGCGGCATACGAAAAACCTGCACCTCCTCGTTCCTGTGTACGACGGGCCTGTGGGTGAATGTGTAGTCGGTCATGAACTGCAGCGTGCGCTTGAAATCCTCGTCGGACACGTCGCCCGCCATGGCGCTGTTGACCCCGGCGCGCAGGTAACTGCGGCGTTCCTCGTCGCGGAGATGGCCCGGCGTGATCAGGATGATACCCGTTTCGGGGAACCGCGAGCGCAGGAAACGGATGTTGCTGCAATCGGTTCCCGGGTTTCGCTGTTCGTAGAGGACACAGGCGTGTTCGGCGCGGAGGGCCGTGAGCGTCCTCATCGCGGCGGCGATGTCGCCGGCAACGTGTATCTGTCCGCCGGTGAGTCCTGTGAAACGGGCCGTGTGGTCGCCTTTGCCTTTGATATAGATGACGGGGTATTTCAATCGATGATCTTTTTGATGCGTATTTTCAGTTCCAGCGGGTTGAAGGGCTTGACGATGTAGTCCTCGGCGCCCTCTTCCAGCAGCCGGATGCGCTCCGAAGTGCTGTCCTCGCTCGAAAGCATGATGACCGGGATTCCCCGCAGCAGCTCGTTGCGCTTGAGGTAGGCGAGGAATTCGTCGCCGCGCATTTCGGGCATGCGGATATCCGAAATGATCAGGTCGGGTATGTTGCCTTCGAGGAGCCATTGGATAGCGGCGAGGGGGTTCGGCTTGTAATGACAGTCGTAGTCCCCCTGGAGGTATACGTAAAGGATTTTTGCGATCTGATCTTTATCGTCGACGATCAGTACCTTTTTCTTGCTCATTGTTACTTTGATTTATCCCGTTTCCCGGCCCGGCCGGAGATATTGCATATAATTGAACGTAAAGATAAGGATATTAATCCGAATCCCGCATGCAAATATCGGTAAAAAAAACGGAATGTATACTATTCGGGATAAATAACTTATCAAAAACGGCCGTTTCGACCCGCTTTTTGGGGTCCCGAAGTCCGATTTCCGGGACAAATTGTAATAGGTATTCAAAAAATTGTTAACTTTGTAGCTGATGCTGTTCCCGATACGATCCCGGGAATCTTAAATTTCCACAGTCTATGGTGTGTGAAAACAGCGGCGCCGCGTTGCGGTCCCGGGTCCTTGTCGCAGAGGACAATCCCAGTAACTATAAACTCGTCGAGGTACTGCTTCGACGGGATTATGACCTCGTCCATGCGGTGAACGGCGCGGAGGCCGTCGAGCTTTTCCGGACGCAGGGTGCGGACCTGGTGCTGATGGATATCAACATGCCCGTCATGGACGGTTACGAGGCGTTCCGGCAGATCCGGGAACTGTCGCCCGCCGTTCCCGTCATCGCGCTGACGGCCTATGCTTTCGAGACCGACCGGCGGCGGATGTTCGACGCCGGATTCGACGACTGTCTGGCAAAACCCCTCCGTGCGGACGAACTCCGCGCAAGGGTGGCCGCCATGTTGGCGGCAAAGGAGGATATATGAGAAAACAACACGCGATAAACCCAGGCCGGTCGCTGCTGCTCTGCTGCTGCATCCTGTTGCTGCCTGCATTCGTCCGGGCGCATGAGTCCGCGGGGCGCGAGAGCATTCTGATCATTTCGTCGTACAATCCCGACACGCGCCGCATGTCGAGTTTCATCACCGAATTCGAACAGCGCATCGTCGCTTCGGGCGTTCCGTGCGACATCTACGTCGAGACCCTCGAATGCAAGGGCATCGCCGACGCGCCGCAGTGGATTTCCCAGATCGACAACCTGATTTCCCGCTACGAGGGCCGCTCGCTGCGCGCCATCGTGCTGCTGGGGCAGGAGGCGTGGGCTTCTTTCGTGTCGCTGGGCCGCATCCCCGACGGGGTGCTGTGTTTCAGCTGCTTCGCCAGCGAGAACGGCGTCATGCTGCCCGCGCCGTCCGATTCGTTGCAGACGTGGAAACCCCGTGCGGTCGACTACCAGGCCATGGGCGACAGCCTGAACCGGGTGGGCGGGATGCTCAACCGGTACGACATCCGGCGCAACATCGAACTGATCCGTTCGCTCTATCCCCAGGTGGAGAACATCGCCCTGGTGACCGACAATACCTACGGCGGCATTTCGCTGCAGGCGCTCGTACGCGAGGAGTGGGAGAACTACCCCGACCTGAATCTCGTGCTGGTGGACAGCCGCGAGGGGGAGGAGACGGCGTTCCGGACCTTTGCGACGCTGCCGCCCCGTTCGGCCGTGATGCTGGGCACGTGGCGCGTGGGCAGCGACGGCGAATACTTCATGCAGCGGTCGCTGAACGACCTGGTGCAGAACAACCCCCGCGTTCCGGTCTTCTCGGTGACCGGTACGGGCATCGGCGACATGGCGATCGGCGGTTACGTGCCCGAATACGAGAACGGTGCGGAGATCATTGCCGGCCAGATCCGGAAATACTACGATACGGACAGCATCGAGGACGCCCATTTCCATACGAGCAAGAGTCTCTACCTGTTCGATTCGCGCAAGCTCAAGGAGTGGAAGATCGCCGAATACGCCCTGCCCAAGGGCAGCGTCATCGAGGATACGATGGCGGCCAAGCTGTCGAAATATTCCCACTACATCGAGCTGCTGGTGCTGGGCATCCTGCTGCTGGTGCTGCTGCTGTTCTTCGTGACGTGGCTGCTGCTGCGCATGCGGCGGCTCAAACTCACGCTTGAGGAGCGCGAGGGCCAGCTGGTCGTCGCCCGGGAGAAGGCCGAGGAGTCGGACATGCTCAAGTCGGCGTTCCTGGCCAACATGAGCCACGAAATCCGTACGCCGCTCAACGCCATCGTGGGTTTTGCCAAACTGATCGGATCGGCCGAAACCGAGGAGGAGAAGGAGCAGTTCGCCGAGATTATCGACACCAATTCCGAGTTGCTGCTGCAACTGATCAACGACATCCTCGACCTTTCGAAGATCGAGGCCGGGACACTCGAATTCCGCTTCCGGCCGATGAACCTCAACGAACTGTGCCGTTCGGAGTACGAGGTCCACAAGACGCGCGTGAAGCCGGGCGTGGAGCTGGTTTTCGAGGAGAAATACGACGATGTGCGGATTGTCTGCGACCAGAACCGTCTGGCGCAGGTCATCACCAATCTGCTGAACAATGCGGCGAAGTTCACCGAGAAGGGGTCGATCCGCTTCGGGTTCGACGTTTGCGGCGACCGGGTGGAATTCTACGTGCAGGATACGGGCATGGGCATTCCGTCCGAGAAGGCCCGTGCGATTTTCGACCGCTTCGTCAAGCTCAACGACTTCGCGTCGGGAACGGGTCTCGGACTGGCCATTTCGAAGATGATCGTCGAAAAACTCGACGGAACGATCGGCGTGGATTCCGAACCCGGGAAGGGCACGCGGTTCCATTTCTCGATCCCCGTCGTCCACCGGGACGGCAGCAAAAACGACGAGCAGCTTTGCGCCGCCCCGGGCCCTGTCTCTTATACACATCTCCGAGCC
>ENA-OZZC01000241-OZZC01000241.1-human-gut-metagenome-genome-assembly--contig:-NODE-241-length-12442-cov-7.705982_pt1 | contig 12442 bp, 8 predicted proteins | sample MGYA00244933_ERZ654138 | MGnify/ENA primary metagenome ERZ654138 (study PRJEB26926, sample SAMN06165192) | human gut metagenome | biome: ENVO:00009003; feature: ENVO:2100002; material: ENVO:00002003...
AGTCAAGTCGGCAGCGGTAGCTCCCGAGTTGTAAGCAAGAGTGATTGGGTTTGTTCCCGTAGGTCCCGTTGGTCCCGTCGGACCTGTCGGTCCCGTGGGACCGGTAGCTCCCGTGTCGCCCGTAGGCCCGGTAGGTCCGGTTTCCCCCGTTGCTCCGGTAGGACCCGTAGGACCTGTCGCGCCTGTAGGTCCCGTCGGACCCGTGTCGCCTGTCAACCCCACAGCTCCGGCATCGCCTGTCGGGCCGGTAGCTCCTGTCGCTCCTGTTGCACCGGTTGCACCCGTTGCGCCGGTAGGTCCCGTTGCTCCTGTGTCACCGGTAAGTCCTATTGCGCCGGCGTCGCCTGTAGGGCCTGTCGGACCTGTCGGACCTGTCGGTCCCGTTGCTCCCGTGGGACCTGTTGCACCGGTAGGTCCCGTAGCTCCTGTGGCGCCCGTTGCTCCTGTGGGACCTGTGGGACCTGTCGGTCCTCCGCCTGTGCCTGCGGGACCCGTTGCGCCCGTTGCGCCCGTAGGTCCCTGCACACCCTGCAAGCCCTGAACGCCCTGCGGGCCGGTAGAGCCTGTCGCGCCTGTTGCTCCGGTAGGACCAGTCGGGCCTGTGGGACCGGTAGGACCGGTCGGACCCGTTGCGCCTGTCGCACCCGTGCCTGCGGGGCCTGTTGCGCCCGTAGCTCCCGTAGGTCCCGTGACTCCCGCAAAGCCCTGAATACCTTGAAGCCCCTGCACTCCCTGAGGTCCCGTCGGACCTATAGGACCTGTCGCACCCGTGGCGCCCGTGGCGCCCGTAGCCCCTGTTCCCGCGGGACCTGTCGCGCCAGTTGCTCCTGTGGCTCCAGTGGGACCGGTAGGACCTGTTGCTCCGCTTCCCGCGGGTCCCGTTGCGCCTCTCAGACCTGTGGGACCCGTGGGGCCGGTGGGGCCGGTTGCTCCGATCCCTGTCGGACCTGTTGCACCTGTCATGCCTGTAGGGCCCGTGGGACCGGTGGCACCTGTAGGACCGGTCACGGTAACAAGATTAAAATCGGGCGATGTTCCCGGGAATCCCGAAGGATCATCGACATTTGCCTGATAGAGAGCTCCGTCATAATACAGCAGGGCGCCTCTCGGATATATGGTACCGAAACTGAATTCCTCTACAGATTCCAGTCCCGCGCCTGTAGGGCCGGTAGGACCCGTAGGACCTGTGGGACCTGTGGGTCCGCTCGGACCTCTTTGTCCTCTCGGACCTGTAGGGCCTCTCGGACAGAGAGGTTTTACGGGGCCGTTGCAACACGGAATTCCGCAAGGATTTTTTTCCCTTCGACAATATATATCATCAAATATATGCATATAGTAATTACCTCCTGAATCTGGGCGTCAGAACCCGCTATATCATATGTAAAAGAGCTTTAAAAGGTTATAAGTATCGTATGCATTTACCTGATATAACCGAATTTTATCAGTAAACGCGCTTCTTTCTGTATTTACCGATGTCGGTTTCTGCTGATTTCAGTCTTGCCATTTTCCGTTTTGATTTTATGTCATGAATCATTCGTTTTAATTTTATGTCATAAATAATTCCATAAAAAAAGACGGACAGAAATCCGTCTTTATTATATAGAATTCGTTAAGGGTGTGCAGATGACGAAACCTCGCCGAAACACGGCATGCGCCGCGCATTTACATTTCTATGATCTCTTCTCTCCCTGCGCCCACCGATACGTATTTTATCTTGCATCTGACCGCATCCTCGACGAGTCTTACATAATCTTTTGCCTCTGAAGGCAGCTGATCGAATTTACGGCATCCGCTTATATCGGTTTTCCATCCTTTCACATATTTATATTCGGGTCTGCAATATGTAAGGCACTCGGGATAAGGGAAATACTCTATGAGCTTGCCCGAATAATTATACGCTACGCAAACCGGTATTTCCTCCATATAACTCAATACGTCAAGCTTTGTGAGAGCGATCTCCGTGGCTCCCTGCACCTGAACGCCGTAACGAGTGGCGGGAACATCGAATGCACCCACTCTCCTCGGTCTGCCTGTGGCAGCTCCGTACTCGCCGCCTGCCTTTCTGAGCGCTTCTGCCTCTTCTCCGAACATTTCCGTCACAAACCAGCCTTCACCTACGCATGACGAATAAGCTTTGACTATTCCTATGATCCTGTTCAGTCTTATCCATGGGGCGCCGCTGCCTATGCCCGCGTAAGCGGCTAGTGTATTGGATGAGCTCGTATACGGATATATGCCGAAATCTATATCCCTCAGCGCACCTAACTGTGCTTCAAAAAGTATGCTTTTTCCGTGCTTTTCAGCGTCGCTGAGCACTTTTCCCGTGTCGCATACAAAAGGCATTACCTGTGAACCGTATGTATTGAGCCAATCTATCACGGCCTTTGTATCCACGCTGCCTTTATACCCCATAAACATGAGATTCTTCCACTCGGTTATATCTCTTATCTTCTCGAGAAGTCTCTCATTATGCAGTAAATCGCCCATGCGTATGGTCTTTTTAAGATACTTGTCAGCATATACGGGCGCTATACCTCTCTTTGTGGAACCGTATTTTTTATCTGCAAGCCTGGCTTCCTCAAGACAGTCCTGCTCCACGTGGTACGGCATACATATGACGGCCTTGTCGCTGATCTTCAGATTCTCGGGAGTTATCTTTACCCCCTTTTCCCTCAGCCGCGCTATCTCCTCCACAAGATGCCGGATGTCTATTACCATGCCGTTCCCCATAACGTTTATTACTTCCGGTCTCAGTATTCCCGAAGGAAGCAGATTAAGTATAAACTTTCCGGCAGGATTGACTACCGTATGACCGGCGTTGTTGCCTCCCTGATAACGTACCACTACATCATAGTTTTCGGCAAGCAGATCCACCATCCTGCCCTTTCCTTCGTCTCCCCAATTGATTCCTACCACCACACTGTTCATCTTTCTTCTCCTCGTTTCTTACCTTCAGAAGCCTTCATTCTGTTCATATACGCCTTCACCTCAGCCACATATTCGCGCGTCTGTTCCGGTGCTCTTCCTATATAGTCGGTTGCCTTCGGCCTATCTGTAAGTACTTCTCCGTACTGCCTGAATACTTCGTCCTTCTCCATGCGCTGCCAAAGATCGTTCTCTCCGCCGTTTTTAACGTTTTCTGCCGCTTGCATGGAAAGCACGCGTATTCGCTCATGCAGTTCCTGTCTGTCTCCTCCCTTCTCAACACAGCGCATCAAAATGTTTTCCGTAGATATGAAGGGAAGCTCAGCTTCTAATCTTTTTGCAATCACTTTTTCGTTTACCTTGATGCCCGCAACCACTTTCTTTACCAAAGACAAAATCCCGTCAGTTGCCAAAAATGCCTGCGCATTGACCAACCTTCTGTTTGCTGAATCATCCAGAGTCCTTTCCAGCCATTGCGTTGAAGCCGTAACCGCTCCGTTTGCGGGAAGGCTCTCCACATATCTGCTCAGAGCACATATCCTTTCACATTTCATGGGATTTCGCTTATACGCCATTGCGGAACTACCTATCTGCGAAGCCCCGAAAGGCTCTTCCGCTTCCTTCATGCTCTGCATGAGCCGCATGTCCACCGCAAACTTATGACTGCTTACGGCTATCCCTGCCAGCACATTCTGCACCTTGAAATCAAACTTGCGCGGATATGTCTGCCCCGTTACGGAAAACACCCCTTTAAAGCCCATCTTCTCCGCTATCATTTTGTCAAGTTTCTTCACCTTTTCGGGATCGGCAAATAACTCCATAAAACTCGCCTGAGTCCCCGTCGTGCCTTTCGCGCCTCTGAGCCTGAAATCGTCCTCCAGAGCACATAAATCTTTATAGTCGCTCACAAAATCCTGCAGATACAGTGAAAATCTCTTCCCCAGCGTCGTGAACTGCGCCGCCTGAAAATGCGTATATCCCAGACACGGCAGGTCCGCATTCTCCGACGCAAACTTGCTTATAAGCTCTATCACCTCGGCAAGCTCTCCCTTTATGACTTCAAGTCCTTCATACATCTGTATCAGCTCAGAATTGTCCGTCACAAAACAGCTGGTCGCTCCGAGATGGATTATCGGCTTGGCCTTGGGACATACCTCCCCGAATGCATATATATGCGACATAACGTCATGAAACACCGCCTTCTCACGCTCCGCCGCTACGGCAAACTCCTCATCGGAAGGCACCATGTGCTCCCTCATTTCATTGAGCTGATCTTCCGTGATCGACAGTCCGAGCTCCTTCTCGCTTTCGGCAAGCGCCAGCCATAACCTTCTCCATAATCCGATACGATGTCTGTCTCCGAATATTTCCTGCATCTTTCGTCCGGCATAACGTGTGCAAAGCGGATTTTCATAAAAATCGTACATAAAAAAACCTCGCGGGAAGAAATTCTTTTCGGTTTTACCCGCAATTCCTTCCCGCTTTTTATTTTAACATATCCCGTCCGCTTTGGCAATCGTTTTCAAGCATTTCGCAATAATACTGCTTTTTCAGATAAGTTTGCCTACAATTACCGTCATATCGTCTTTCGGCTTGGGCTGCATGCTCAGCGCACACTCTATTATCGCCTGTGCCATCGCCTGCGGTTCCGCGTCTCCGAGCGAGTCCACAAAATCAGATAAAGGCTGCACCCCTCCGAAAGCCTGCTCTACTCCGTCACTCATAAGAAACAAACTGTCCCCGCGATTAAGCGCTTTTTTCGTCACGGTCGGAGTGCTCTCTTCAAGCACCCCCATAGGCAACGAACCGCTTTGTGTAAATTCCGTTCTGCCGCCCGTCTTCACTATCCCCGAAGGAGCTCCTATTTTTATAAAATCCGCAAGTCCGCCCATCATGTCCACAACGGCTATGTCGACAGCCGTAAATACCTCCTCACCCGCCGTGGACAACAATTTGTTCACGCTTGCAAGCACCGTGTCGCTGTTGAAGCCCGCACGGTAAAAATTCTCGATCAGACTTATCGCCCTGCCGCTGGCTGCCTCCGCTTCCTGACCGCTTCCCATGCCGTCGCATACCACCATTATGCACTTGTCTGCACTTACCTTCAGAAACGAATGCGAATCCCCGCTCGCCTCACTTCCGTACTTCTTTTCGCTCGCACACCCGAATACCATGTCATAAGGCGGCCTCGGTACAAAATGCGCCACTACCCAGCCGTAATCCTCGGTCTTTTCCGTTCTGTCAAGCATCATGGGGAACCTCAGTGCCCTTCCGACTTCCCTCGAAAGATCCTCACGCGATATGTCTTCGTTATCCACAGCCACGGATACGCACATCTTGTCTCCGTCTTCGTATATCACCGCCTCTTTGCACAGTATGCCGACTCCCGCAAGACATTCGGCCACTTCCTTTTCACGGGCTGTATCAAAACTTACGCTTACGCTCCCCTCACGGCTGAGTTCTTTAAGTACCTCTGCCACTCCTCCCAACTGCTCCGCAATAAGCACCTTGCTGCTGTCGGAATTCAGCGTCATAGTATAGTACTGCTTATAGCTGTATACCTCTGAATTCACCGACGCAAGCAAACTGTTGATCCTTCCGCATCTCGAAACAAGAGCGTTGCCTACATCAAGCACGGTTGCCTTTCCTCTCGATAAAGCACTTTCAGTCATTTTTATAAAGGTGTTTTCCGTGTCTGCGGCGTGCACTCTCCAACACTTCACTCTGTCGGGACAGGACGCACATACCTTTTCACTGACTTCCCTCACTATATAATCCCTGGCCTTTTCAGGAGCCATTACTCCGCGTACCATATCCTTGAAAGTAAGCTGCATGGCAAAAAATATTTCCGAAAGTCTGAAAAGTCTTTTACTTAAGTTATTGCGCAACCTGTTCACAATGTGCCTCGCGCAATATTTTTCTCCCGTTGAAAAACGGGCTGCCGCGCGCTCGAGTATTTTTCCCGGCAAAAGCACAAAAGCAAATGCCGACAGCAACGGCGCTATAAACGCCACTGCCGACGCACCTTCAAAAAACAACAACATCGTAATCAAATTAGCCAGTACCAATGCCAGAGCAGCAAGATACCTGTTGATCCTCATAAAAAGAACAGCAGCAAGAGCCCACAAAGTAAAAAGAGCCAATGGCGCCGTACTGCCGGAAGCAATCGCCGCTCCGACTCCCAATACAGCAGCCGAAGTTACGCCCTTATTTCCGAGTACTGCAGTAAGCACAAGCACGCAAAAAGGTATAACAAGCCTCGTCAAAGGGGTACCGAGGATACTTATGAGCTCCGTGCCCGCTACCATGGTCGCAAATGCCGCCGCAAGACAAACAAGCTCTTCAGTCGTGGGCATAGCTTTTGCTCTCAGAAAAAGGGCTTTAAGTATTACGCCGAAAACGTATCCCGAAAGCACGGAAAGTCCTACGCCCAAAAGCCTTACGGCAAGCTGTCCCGCATCCGTGAAATCAAACAATATGTAAAAAAGCTGAGCCGCAATAAGATATATTATACAAAGCGCCCTGTGTGGCTTTTTCTTTAAATTGCGGTAAACAAAACAGACCGCCGTCAGCACCAGCGCTCCCGCGCCCGCCGATAAAAACTGAGTCACCCCGAAAAAAGCCGCGGCGACTACATAAGGTATCGGGTATAAAAAGCAATATTTTCTGCCGCCGTACAGCAATGCGCCAAGTAACCCGAGACCAAGGCAGCACCCTACTTCCTTTCCGGCGCTCATTAACAGTATGAAACAGCACAACGCTCCGATATTTTTTACCGCCACGGTGGCTATACCCGTATTTTTTTCCTTCTCCCTGCCCTTTATGCTTGCATCCATACTTCTCATTTTTGCACCTCCGCCTTCATACTACCATAAGACTGCCGCACTATTTGCCCCCTTTTGTCGCACCGTCGCGCGATTTGTCTGATTTTTCACAGGCAAACCGTGACATCGCTTGTCTGTCAGGCATTACAGGCCGAGATCCATATTTCGGAACATATGTCATATGCCCGATATGTTACGTGCGCCTCCTTCAGAAAACGCATACGGAAACAAACCGCCCGCACAAGAAACTCCGGCACCCCGCACACCTTCTTTCGGAAAAAGCACGCCGGAAAAAATCAGAGCACTGTACACACATCAACTGCCGGCGAACAAAAACACAAAACGGGCGTATAATCCAACGACGGAAAGTTTCATCCTTCCTTCCCGAACGCGGATACTGCATCATACCTGCACCCGGGATAAACCGGAACTGCCACGATTTACAGAGATAATTACGTCTTTTTTTGCATATTGTCAGACATGAAAATCCGCTTTAAAAAGACGGCGGAGCTGACAGAACGCGGAAAACCGACAGATTTTGCCGATTAAAATCTGTTTTAAAGGCAAGCTCCGCAAGCCGCACTTAAGCAGAACCGACAAAAAATCCCCGCAAAGAACTGACGCGAAAACTTCAGGAACTTCGGTCAGAAGACGGCAAGAAACTGACACATGGGCTTCGGGGGCTTCGGTCAGAAGGTGCCGCGAAAACGGTTTTACGAAAAAAAGGCATAACAAAACGGCGACATATCAAATGCCGCCGCTTGTTAGGGAGTAATTAAATGAAGAACATAACCATTTTCTATATAATACGATATCGCCTGATAGCTTATCGTCGGATATTTGTATCGAGCGACCGCATTTGTACAAGGGAGGGGTACGCGGCCGCTCTATTGAGAAGGGAGTAATTAAATGAAGAACACAGTTTAACTGCTGTCTTACGCTTTCATATTAGCAGTGGTTTATTAATTTAAAGTGAAACTGATATTAAATTTAAAAAATATTTTTTCGATTTTAAAACTGATTCAAAGCAGGCGCATATTCGCATCCGCAGTAACTCTGTCTGTAGATGCCGTATTTTTCACAGAACCTTACGGATTTCAGATATCCGTCTTTTTTCTTGAAATCGGAGACGAGATATCTGCTCCCGAAATCCTTCTGAGCGGTAAGACCGGAAGCATTGACGGCAACAGCGTTTTTATGCGGGCTGACCGTAAGTGTGGTGGCGAAGTAATCGTAGGAAAGCTCCGAAGCTTTTTTTGCCGTTTCGTTCAGTCTGAGCGAAAAACAGCGGCAGCATCTTGCTCCCCCCTCTCTTTCTTTTTCGAGGCCTGTTACCGCTGACACAAACCCTTTGTGATCATAGTCAGACACCAGCAGACCGGTTTTAATGCCCTGTTCCGAAAAAACACCTCTGAGCTTTTCAAGCTCGTTCAGGCGTTTAAAATATTCCTGTTCGGGGAATATATTGGGATTGCAGAAAAAAAGCGTGATGTCAAAAACTCCGCTCAGCACGGGTATCACCGACGATGCGCACGGAGCACAGCAGCAATGGAGCAGAAGTTCAGGTCTTATGCCCGACCGCGTGATATTTTGTATCTCCGATTCCATTTCTCTTAAATAATTATCCATATTTTTTATTTTAACATTTTTATTCAGCTTTGTCAATACAATTTGAATTTAACGCTTTAGCATATTCCCTCAGACCAAATATACATGAGAGTCCAATTTCTTTACGAAGATTGACAAATCAAATCACGGAATTTATAATGGTTACAATATAATAAGCCGCAACGGAGGTATGACTATGTTTTCAGAAAAAATGGCCGAAAAAGGAAGAAAGCGTTCTGCGATAAGAGAGATCTTCGAATACGCCTTAAAGCGTAAAGAAGAAATCGGAGCGGACAATGTATTTGATTTTTCGATCGGGAATCCGAGTGTACCTGCTCCGGAAATCATTACAGACACATTGATAGAGCTTATCAGAAATACCGATCCCGTAGCGCTGCACGGCTATACATCCGCACAGGGCGATAAAGCGGCATGCAAGGCGGTGGCCGATTATATAACAAAAACTTTCAATGCGCCTGCCGATCCGCGTTATATTTATTTCACAAGCGGTGCTGCCGCCGCGCTTTCTATCTGTCTGCGCGCTCTCGGTACAGGAAACGACGAAATCATACTATTTGCGCCCTATTTCCCCGAATACTGTGTGTTCACGGAAAATGCAGGCTGCAAAAACGTAGTCATTCCTTACAAAAGCGATCTGACGCCCGACCTCGAAGCTTTTGAAAAAGCCATATCCATGCACACAAAGGCAGTTATCATAAACTCTCCCAATAATCCCGGAGGTATGGTATATTCCGAAGCAATCATCAAAAATATAGCCGAAATACTTGAGAATAAATCAAAACAATTCGGTCATCCGATCTTCATTATATCAGACGAGCCGTACCGTGAGCTTGTTTATGACAACGTATTCGTGCCCTACATACCGAATTACTATAAAAATACATTTGTATGTTATTCTTTTTCAAAGGTTTGGTCCATCCCGGGCGAGAGGATAGGGTATATATATCTTCATCCGTCGATGTACTGCGTAAACGACTTATTTGCCGCGGTATGCGGAGCGGGACGCGCTTTAGGATATGTCTGTGCCTCAAGTCTTTTTCAAAAGCTCGTGGAAAGATGCATAGGTACCGGCGCAAACATTGCCGTATACAGCAAAAACAGAGAACTCCTTTACGGCGCTCTCTCGGAATACGGATTTGACTGCATCCATCCCGAAGGCGCATTCTATCTTTTCGTGAAGGCTCCCGAAGGAAATGCGGAAAAGTTTGCTCAGGCAGCCAAAAAACATGAGCTTCTTATAGTTCCTGCAGATTCATTCGGAGCACCCGATTGCGTCAGAATATCATATTGCGTTTCCACAGAACAGATTATGCGTTCGTTGCCGGCATTCAAAGCGCTTGCGGAAGAAATTAAAGCAAAGTGAGTATCTCGGCTTTCGGGCATGCCTCACGGAGCGACTTGTGAACTTCAGGCGTTTATTAATGCGCTGAGGATCCGGGTTTACAGAAAGTTTCCGTTTCAAGAGATCATTGTCCCGTATTTGCAGGTAAAGGATTCTTCCGGACTTCGTGCACGCATAAAAACCGGTTTTCCCGTTTGTCTTCAATAAAAAACCGCCGCAATGAAGTGCGGCGGATTTTTTTCCGGTTAATCTGTATTATTTTAGAGCAAGCGAGACCGCGACCGCAAGTGCTACCGTAGCGCCGACCATAGGATTGTTGCCCATGCCGATCAGCCCCATCATTTCAACGTGAGCAGGCACCGAAGAGGATCCTGCAAACTGAGCGTCCGAATGCATACGTCCCATCGTATCCGTCATTCCGTAAGAAGCGGGACCGGCTGCCATATTGTCAGGGTGAAGAGTTCTGCCCGTTCCGCCGCCGGATGCGACCGAAAAATACTTCTTTCCGTTTTCCACCGCCCATTTTTTATAGGTGCCCGCGACCGGATGCTGAAAACGGGTAGGATTTGTGGAATTCCCGGTTATGGAAACATCCACCTCTTCATACCTCATTATCGCCACACCTTCGTTCACATCGTCAGCTCCATAGCAGCGCACCTTTGCTTTTTCGCCTGTACTGAACGAGATTTCTTCGACGATCGAAAGTTCGCCGGTATAGTAATCGTATTTTGTATGCACATACGTGAAACCGTTTATTCTGCTGATTATATATGCGGCGTCCTTTCCGAGCCCGTTGAGAATGACCCTCAAAGGTTCCTTCCTTACCCTGTTTGCCGTGCGCGCGATACCTATCGCGCCTTCAGCCGCAGCAAAAGATTCATGTCCGGCGAGAAACGCAAAACACTTCGTTTCTTCGGTGAGCAGCATGGCGGCAAGGTTTCCGTGCCCCAACCCTACTTTGCGCTGATCCGCAACACTCCCAGGCACACAGAAAGCCTGAAGACCAAGACCTATAGCTTCGGCTGCCTCGGCAGCGGTCTTCGAACCCTTCTTCAATGCGATCGCGCAGCCAAGCGTATACGCCCACACCGCATTGTCAAAAGCTATGGGCTGTATGGAACGCACTTGCTTCTCAACGTCAATATTATACTGTCGGCATATCTCAGCGGCTTCTTCCAATGACGAAATGTTATATTTGGACATTTCGTTGTTCAACTTATCTATTCGTCTTTCATAACCTTCGAATTTGATCATACCTGACTCCTTATTCCTTGCGCGGATCGATTATTTTTGCGGCTTCATCATACCTGCCGTATCTGCCGGTGGCTTTCTTTATTGCTTCTTCCGGAGTATCTCCCTTTTTGATAAAGTCCATCATCTTCCCGAAATTGATATACTCATATCCTATCACCTCTCCTTCCTTCGAAAGAGCAAGCTTAGTTGTATATCCCTCGGTGGTTTCAAGGTAACGCACTCCTTTGAGGTTCGTGGAATAAATAGTCGCAGTCTGACTCCTGAGCCCCTTTCCGAGGTCCTCGAGTCCGGCACCTATCACAAGCCCGTCATCACTGAAAGCCGACTGACTTCTTCCGTAAACTATCTGCAAAAAAAGCTCCCTCATAGCAACATTTATAGCGTCACATACAAGGTCCGTGTTCAAAGCTTCGAGAATGGTCTTCCCGACAAGTATCTCTCCTGCCATAGCAGCAGAATGAGTCATACCCGAACATCCTATAGTCTCTACCAACGCCTCTTCGATCACACCGTTCTTGACATTAAGCGTAAGCTTACAAGCCCCCTGCTGAGGAGCACACCGCCCTATTCCGTGAGTGAGCCCGGATATATCGCTTATCTGCGTGGAAGCGATCCACTTTCCCTCCTCAGGTATAGGAGCCGGCCCGTGATTGCAGCCCTTTTTTACACATACCATTTCCTTGATCTCATTGGAATACTGCATATATACTCTCCTTTAATTCTTTTTTCCCTTTTGCCAAGTACCATACTATTGCTTCCCGCCGTACAGACTCACCGTCTGCTCAGCTCGTCAATACTTCGCTTTATAAATGGTTTTATTCGTGAAAGCCCTTTCACACTGTAATTTGTCAACCTGATAATAGCGCTCTCACGCTAAAAAGTATAACACATATTTATTTTTTTGTATACGATTTTTACCATACATTTGCGTTTCTTTCAAATTTCCCGTCCGGGGAAAAACTGCTTCGGATTTTCGTGAACGTTATATTGCCGATCCGTACCGCCGCGTTTTTATAGCCTCGCCGGCATTCAGCTTTTCCATGCTCTTGCTTTTTCTCTTTCGCGGAATATTTTTTTCGCCCGTACTCTTTATTCGCCCCAAAATATTTCTTACCCTTTTTTTCTTCCGGCAGACGGATTAATCGGACTGAAACGAACAGCACTGCACGTTCACCGCCTTTAACTGCTTTGCACTGTGTTTAATCCCGCCTCTTTCAATAATAACATCGCTCCCCTTTTACATTCAGCCTTCTTATCCTTCTTGCTTTATCTCCGCCCCGGAATATTTCTTTTCATCCGTACTATTTTTTCGTCCCGGAATATTTCTTATCCTTTTTTCTCTTCCGGCGGACGGGTAAATAAAACTGAAACAAAAGGCCTCTGTACGCCCTCCGAGCCAGGTCCCTTTCACTACGCTTAACTCCGCCTCTTTCCGTAAACATTCAGCCTTCTTATCCTTCTTGCTTTA
>ENA-OZZC01000259-OZZC01000259.1-human-gut-metagenome-genome-assembly--contig:-NODE-259-length-11710-cov-4.497040_pt1 | contig 11710 bp, 7 predicted proteins | sample MGYA00244933_ERZ654138 | MGnify/ENA primary metagenome ERZ654138 (study PRJEB26926, sample SAMN06165192) | human gut metagenome | biome: ENVO:00009003; feature: ENVO:2100002; material: ENVO:00002003...
AGATTCTTTCGGTACTGTGCCGGACTGACACCATACTCTTTCTTGAATACCCGGCTAAAATAGAGTGGGTTATCATACCCTACGATCTCTGCAATTTCTCCAATATTGTATTCGGTGTTCTCCAATAAGCTTTGTGCATTTACCATCCGAAGGGACAGGATGTATTGTGCAGGGCTTATTTTCATGTACAGCTTAAAATTACGGATAAACCAGTTCGTACTGATATGCAGCGATTCTGCGTAATCGTCCACACTGACCTTTGTATTATAATTCTCGTTAAAGTAGGCAACGGCGGCTTCGATTTCTTCGGGGATGCTTGTAGTTGTTTTCTCGCTTTCCTGCTGTTGCCTGCTTACTAAAAGCAGAATGATGTTGAAGAGAGAAGCAATATAGTCTTCATAGCCATATTCACATTGTTGCAGTTCCCGGATGATCTTTCGGAACAGCATTTTGTAATCCGGCAGTGTGCCGCTGTAAAAAACGTGCTTGTCCAAGGGTATTCCGTGATAGTTCAGGACGTTTTTGACATCATATCCTGTAAAGTGAATCCAGAACACCTCTGGATGATCTTCTACATAGTAGACATACTTCTGGATTTCTTTCGGCTGATAAAGCACCATGTGTCCAGAAGTCACCACTTCCTCAACACCATCGAACCAGAAGTGTGCTTTACCAGATGCCACATAGAGGATTTGATAGTCTCTGCGACCCTTTGCCCAAAAAGTAGGTAGCTTAGGGCGTTTTTTCAAGCGATAAGTGCCGCAGCTGCCTACGACCAGCGGCTTTGAGTAGTCTTTGAAATCCAAACGGGAGTTGTTCAAATATCCTGAGTTGAAATACATCCCTGCGTCCTCCTCATCTTCAGAGATTTTACAGTGATTTGGGAAATGTTCTATCAAAAAATTACAAACTCTTTGATTTTGTGCATATTTTGTTCCATCTTGTCTATATCTTTTCGTTCCATTAGATTCTATAATATTTTCAGACGAAACGCAAGAGATTTGGGTAACTTGCGTAATGAGAATTCCAGTCTGAAGTGCGCAGCAGATTGGTCGCGCCCACACAAAACAAGCAAGATGGGAGAAAGCACAATGACTGAGAAACGTTATCTAAAGTGGTATAATAAAGTCGGCTATGGTTCAGGCGATATTGCAGGCAACGTGGTGTATGCATTCCTGTCCTCCTTCGTCATGATCTATCTGACCAACACCGTTGGCCTGAACCCCGGTATTGTCGGCACTCTGATTGCAGTTTCCAAACTGCTGGACGGTGTGACGGACATTTTCTTTGGTTCTTTGATTGACAAAACGCATTCTAAGATGGGCAAAGCCCGTCCTTGGATGCTGTACGGCTACATTGGCTGTGCCATTACGCTGGTGGCAATTTTCGCCATCCCGACCAATCTGGGACAGTTTGCACAGTACGCATGGTTCCTGATCGCATATACTCTGCTGAACGCTGTATTCTACACTGCCAACAACATTGCTTACTCTGCACTGACTGCTCTCATCACGAAGAACAGTGCCGAACAGGTCGAGATGGGTTCTTGGCGTTTCATGTTCGCCTTTGCCACCAGCCTGCTCATCCAGTCCATCACGCTGGGTGCTGTTACGGCATTGGGCGGTGGTGCTGCCGGTTGGCGCACTGTTGCAATCATCTACGCCATCATCGGTCTGCTTGTCAACACCCTCTCCGTTTTCTCCGTGAAGGAACTGCCGGAAGGCGAATTGGTGGATACCACCGACAAAAAGGAAATCGAGCAGGACGAAAAGTACAATCTGGTTCAGGCTGCAAAGCTGCTTGCTGGTAACAAATATTATATGATGATTTGCGTCACCTACATTTTGCAGCAGATCTACGGTGCCATGATCAGCATGGGCACCTACTATGCAACCTACATCCTTGGCAACCAGAATCTGTTCGGTGTATTCTCTTGGGCAATCAACATTCCTCTGATCATCGCACTGGTGTTCACCCCGACCTTGGTTGCAAAGTGGAATGGAATGTATAAGCTGAATGTAATGAGCTATACTCTGGCAACGATTTCTCGTGCACTGGTTGCTGTAGCCGGTTACATGGGCAGCGGCAATGTGACCTTGATGCTGCTCTTTACTGCAATCGCAGCTCTTGGTCAGGGTCCTTGGCAGGGCGATATGAACGCTGCGATTGCTGCTTGCTCTGAATATACTTGGCTGACGAAGCATAAGCGCGTGGATGGCACGATGTACTCCTGCACTTCTCTCGGTGTGAAGCTGGGCGGCGGTCTAGGTACTGCCATCACCGGCTGGCTGCTGGCAGCAAGCCATTTCGATAGTGCGCTGGCTGTCCAGCCCGAATCCTGCATCTCGATGCTGAAGATCATGTATCTGGTGATTCCGTTTGCTCTGGATGCCATCATCACCTTCATTCTCTCTCGTATGAAGGTCGAAGAAGCAAATGAAAAACTGCGTGCAGCAGTCTGATAACAAGCCATTATCATTTCTCCTTCATCTGCTGTTCCCCGGAGGAATCCAGCGATTCCTCCGGGGAGGCTGGAGAAAGATTATAAAATTATAAAAGGTAAATGAGGAAATACTATGGCTGCATTTGATTTTGCAAAAGTAAAAGACCCCACCTTTTTCAAGGAAAACGTGCTGAATGCTCATGCAAGTTTCCGTACTTACGCTTCCCGCGAAGAATATCGGACAGGCTCCTCTTCTTTGGCGCTGAAGCTGGACGGTATCTGGAAATTCGCCTACGCAAAGAACTACACCAGTGCCATCCCCGGCTTTGAAAAGACAGATTACGATTGCAGCGGCTGGGACGACATTCATGTTCCGGCACACATCCAGATGGAGGGCTACGACATTCCCCAGTACGCGAATGTTCAGTATCCGTGGGATGGCCGTGAAGAAGTACAGCCGGGCGAGATCCCGCAGCGGTTCAATCCGGTGGCAAGCTATGTAAAATACTTCGAGCTGCCGGAATCCATGCAGGGCAAGCCCGTCCACATCGAGTTCGAGGGTGTGGAAAGCGGCATGGCTCTTTGGCTGAACGGGTCTTATGTGGGTTACACCGAGGACAGCTTCTCCGCACACGCATTCGATCTGACTCCCTATCTCCAGCCGGGCGTGAACAAACTTGCTGTGCAGGTGTTCAAGTGGACTTCCTCCAGCTGGTGCGAAGATCAGGACTTCTTCCGCTTCTCCGGCATCTTCCGCAGCGTGTGGCTGTACGCCATCCCCACCGTGCATCTGGAAGATGTATCCGTCAAAACGCTGTTTGCCGGGGATGATTTTACTCATTCCACGCTGGAAGTTGCATTGCAGGCGGAGGGTAAGGGCGCAGCCCGTCTGACCCTGCGCCGCAGTGAACTGGAAGTGTTCTCCGAAAAAATCGCACTGAACGGCGGCTCTGCTCTGTTCAGCCATGCGGTGGAGAACCCCCACCTGTGGAGTGCAGAGGACCCGGCTCTGTATGAACTGGAAATCGAGCTGCTGGACGATGCAGGCCATCTGGTAGAGGTGACCGGGCAGAAAGTCGGTTTCCGCAAGTTCGAGCTGAAGAACAATCGGATGCTGCTCAACGGCAAGCGCATCGTGTTCAAGGGTGCCAACCGTCATGAGTTCAGCTCCATTACGGGTCGTGCTGTGGGCGTACACACCCATGAGGAACTGCTTCGGGATATCATCACCATGAAGCAGAACAACATCAATGCCATCCGCACCAGCCATTACCAGAATCAGGATGCACTGTACGACCTGTGCGACGAGTATGGTCTGTATCTGATCGCAGAGAACAATCTGGAATCCCATGGCACATGGGACATCCATCAGGCGGGCATTCGCGGCATCGAGGGCGTTTTGCCCAATGATAAGCCGGAGTGGAAAGCTGTCTTGTTTGACCGCATGAATTCCACTTACCAGCGTGACAAAAACCATCCTGCTGTTCTGATCTGGTCTTTGGGCAACGAATCGTTTGGCGGTGAGACCCTGCTCCAGATGGCAGAGATGGTCCGCCGCTTTGATGACACCCGTCTGGTGCATTACGAAGGTGTGGTCAATGATCCCCGCTTCCTCGAAACCACCGATATCGAGAGCCATATGTACAGCACGGTCAAGGACATTAAAGAGTATCTGGCACAGGGCGATAAGCGGCCTTATATCGAGTGCGAATATTCTCATGCTATGGGCAACTCCAACGGTGCTTTGCACAAGTACACGGAACTTGCCGACCAGAAGGACTGCGGCTATCAGGGCGGCTTCATCTGGGATTACATCGACCAGTCCATCTGGAAAAAAGACCGCTACGGCAAGTGGTTCCAAGCCTACGGCGGCGACTTCGGTGAGCGTCCTACCGACTATAATTTCAGCGGAAACGGCATTGCCTACGGTGGTGACCGTGCTCCTTCTCCCAAGATGCAGGAGGTCAAGTTCTGCTATCAGAACATCGCCATTTCCATCGACAACTCTGGCTTCGAAGTCTGGAATAAGAACCTGTTCACCTCTACGGATGCTTTCGACTGCGTTGCACTGCTGCATCGTGATGGAAAGTTGTATCAGCAACAGGAACTGACCAATATTGATGTTGCTCCCGAAGAGCGTTCCAGCTTCCCGCTGCCGTTTATGGTCCCTGCGCTCCCCGGTGAATATGCAGTGACCATCAGCTTCCGTTTGAAGGAGGACACCAGCTGGGCAAAGAAGGGCCATGAAGTCGCCTTTGGACAGGGTGTGATCGCTGTGGTTCGTTCCATTCCCAGCAAGAAGGTCACGCCGTTTACCGTTACGCACGGTACACACAACATCGGTGTCCGGGGTGAGAATTTCGATGTTTTGTTCTCCGATCTGAACGGCGGTCTGACTTCCTACCGCTATGCCGGCAAGGAGATGATTCAGGAGATTCCCCGTCCCAACTTCTGGCGCGCTCCCACCGACAACGACTGCGGCAACAACATGGGCGGCGTTCGCGGTCAGTGGAAGCTGGCAAGCCTGTACGCTACCGCCAAGGGCATCGGCAAGGAGATTCCATCTGTTCATGGCGGCACCATCCTCCAGAACCCCACCTGCGAGGTGGAAGCCGACAGCGTGGTCGTGACCTATCTCTATAACCTCCAGACCAGCCCCGCAGCAGAGTGCAGCCTGCAGTACCGTGTGTTCGGTGATGGCCGCATCCAGACCACCCTGCACTATGACCCGGTGGAAGGACTTGCAGCAATGCCGGAGTTCGGCGTACTGTTCAAGATCGACGCTGACTACGACACGGTGGAGTGGTACGGAAACGGCCCTGCGGAGACCTACTGGGATCGTCAGCATGGTGCAAAGCTGGGCATTTACCAGAACAAGGTCGCAGACAACATGGCGCAGTACCTTGTGCCGCAGGAGTGCGGTGCAAAGACCGCTGTGCGCTGGGCAAAGGTAGTGGACCGCAAGGGTCGCGGGCTGCTGTTTACCGCAGATGCCGCAAAGCCCATGTTCTTCTCTGCGCTGCCCTACACTCCCCATGAAATGGAGAGTGCCAAGCATCCCTACGAGCTGCCCCCGGTCCATTACACGGTCATCCGTGCTATGGGCGAGCAGATGGGCGTTGGCGGCGATGACAGCTGGGGTGCCAATGTCCACCCGGAGTATATTCCTGATGTGACCAAGCCTGTGGAGTTCACCTTTACGTTCCGTGGCATCTGACCCTCGTTATTAAGACACCTTCGCGTTGAGATAAGGACATCCCTGCATGAGATTCCTATCAAAAGCGAGGGTGTCTTTTTTGGTATCACAAAATCTCAATTCCTGACACCACTATTTATAAGTAGTGCTTCGCTCTATATAAGTAGCGTTGCTATGTCAAAATAACCGTATTCAGCTTTTGTTTGGAGCATTTCTTTGAATGGTTCTCCAAACTTTCTTTAACGTATTGAAGTATACAAATTTTATCATATTCCACCGGTGGATACTTAAATTTTTTCAGTAAGTGTTTCACCATCTTACGCATACTCGCACGGGCAGTTTCTTTTTTCTGCAGGTCTATTACGCTCGCATTACTGAATTTCTGCGTTTCCAGCCGTCTCCATTGCAGCGTTCGATTGACACAGGTTGCGTTATCGGCAGATACAGCAAACACAACGGGCGGCTCTGGTAACAGAGCTGCCCGTTGTGTTCGTTTATGAAAAGGAGAACTTAGATCTCATACCACTTGATCTCGTTGGCGTCCAGATGCAGCGCAAAGCTGCTGCCGCCGGTGGTGTAAACGGTGGTATCCTGCGGCTCGTACGTGTTGTTCACCACACAATACTTGCCGTTTTTGACGTAGGCGTGCACCTCCACATTGTAGTTGGAGCTGAACCATGTATGCAGCTCTTCCTCACTGTGGGCGCTCCACAGGATAGCACGGTACAGGGTGCGGCTGTTGGCAAAACTGTAAGGCACACCACTGATGTACACGGCACGACCCTTGCCGAAGTCGTGTGCCGCCATCTGCACTTCTTTGTTTCGCTGCACCAGCACTTCGGTGCCTTCAAGGGCGTAGATGTTCTTTTTGCCCTCGCCAAAGTCCACGGGTTGGTCGGCGTCCTGCAAGATAAAGTGGTCGGGGTGCTCCTCCCAGTTGTATTTGTCGTAGTTCAGGGTGAAGCCGTTTTCTTCCTCCACGCCCAGCACGCTGGCAAGCTGGAGAATGTGGCCCTGATACGGGTGACCGGAAGGCTCACCCACGCCGATAAAGCCGCCGCCGTTCCAGACGAACTTGCGGATAGCGGAGGAGATCTCCGGGTCTTCCCACCAGATGCCGCCGGTGTGTGCGGTGTCGGCATCGCCGACATTGATAATGACATCCAACGAATCCAGCAGATGCGGGTCGTTCTTGATATCCTCAAAGCTGATAAACTTCACATCAAAGGGCGCACCGGACAGCATCTCAATGACACCGGCATAGCTATAGTTCTGCTTGTAATAGAGGGCGTGATGCACCATGTGACAGCCCCAAGCCCGCATTTTACCCCAACAGTTCAGCACGGCCACTCGCTTGACACAGTAGGGTGTGGTGTCCTTGATGTTCTCGTACAGTTCGCGGAACTCGTTGCAGACGCTCTCCACGTAGTCCACGAACTCCGGGAACTGCAAGGCCAGTTTCAGATAGCCGCCATAGCCGATGCGGTCGATGGGCTTGCGCAGGATAGCGCGGCGGGCTGTAACCCAGTTCTCCTTGGCTTCCCGCACCGGGTCGCCGCCCTCGTGGAAGGTATCGGGGAAGAAGTACGGCAGGAAACGGCCCTCGGTGTACTTCACGCCCTCAATGTCAGAGATCAGGCGCAGGGTGGAGCCGTTGCCCACGCTGCCCACTACGGCATCCAGTCCGATGGTCTTGAACTCCGGCATGAAAGGTTCGGTGCCGATCCAGTGATCGCCGAGGAACATCATGGCTTCGCACCCGCACGCGTGGGTGATGTCCACCATCTCCTTGGCAAGCTTTGCCACCTCGCGGCGCTGGAAGGCCTGAAAATCCCGGAATTCCTTGCTGGGCACCCGGTACTGGTTGTTATAGTAGCCCTGATCGATGATGTACTCCGGGCGGAACTTGTAGCCTACTTCCTGCTCAAACTGGTTGAGGATATAAGGGCTGACCGAAGCAGAGTATCCATACCAGTCCACGAACTTCTCCCGCTTCAGCTCGTCGAAGATCAGGGTGAACTGGTGGAAGAAGGTGGTGTAGCGGATGACGTTAACATAGGGGTGCTCTGCAATGAACTTGCGCAGGCGCTCCATGGAATACTTGTGGGTCTTGGGCTGACGCACGTCAAAGGTGATCTGGTGCTCAAAATTCGTCCAGCCGTTGGTGGTAGCGTTGTACATATGCACCGGGTCCCAGATGAGGTAAGCCAGAAAACTGACGGTATACTCATGGAACGGTACGGCCTGTACGGTCACACTGCCGTCGGCGTAGCTCCACTGCTCCGGCGGCACGGGCTGACCGGTGGTTCGATCCATGACCTCCCACCAGCGGGTGATGTCGTCGTTGGTGTTCACCTGCATCAGCTCCGGGCTGATGCCCTTCATCAGCGGGATGGTCACGGTGTCGCCGGGGGCGGTGTAAAAGCCGGTCATGATGTAGCACTGCTGTACCTCGTCCGGGTTTGCCTTTGCCCATGCGTTGTCCTTGCGGGTGGTATAGTAGGTGGAGTAGATCTTGGCGTCCGCATCCTTGAGCTGCTGCGGGAAGTCGGTGCCGTCGCAGTCGCGGATGGCATCGGCACCCCACTTTTTTAAGATCTCCAGTGTTTCGGGCACAACGTCCAAGTCTGTGGGAATGGTCACGCGCCCGGTCTTTCTTATTTCATCCATGGGAAACTCTCCTTTTGCCTCTCTTTGAATCGTAGGGGGTCAATCGTAGGCGGCGTTATACAGCGCCAGCACAGCCAGCAGCAGCGCTACGCCCACCAGCATGATGCCAAGCCCTGCCAGCTGTCCAGTCATTTTCCAGCCGGACACCACCAGCACCAGTGCCAGCACGAACAGCACCAGCATCAGGATCATGCGCAGGGCGGGATGGTTTTTCCAATATGCTTTCATCGTCTGTCACCTTAACCTTTCAGGCCGCCCACGGTCATGCCCTGCGTCAGCTGCCGCTGCACGCAGATGTACAAAATCAGGGTGGGCAGCATTACCAGCACAAGACCTGCATACATCGTGCCGTACTGGGCGGCGCTCTGCTGCGCCTGCATCAGGTTCAAAAGACCTACCGGCAGGGTGCGGGGTGCCTTGGTGGAGCTCATCAGGGTCATGGAGATGATATACTCGTTCCAGAAGGACAGGAAGTTGAACAGGATAATGGTGATGATGGAGGGCTTTGCCATGGGGAAGATGATGCGGGTCATGGTGGAAAAATAGCTTGCACCGTCGATATAGGCGGCCTCCTCAAAATCGTGGGGCAGGGTGGCAAAGTAGCCCGACAGCAGGTAGATGGTAAAGGGCAGCGCGGTGGCGGCGTATACTACCGCCAGCACCACCAGATTGTTCAGCAGAAAGCCGCTACCAAAATGGCTTTTCAGCCACACATCGCCGTCCCGCAGCATCAGGAAGATGGGCACCACGATGTAGTTCACGTTGATGAACAAGCCCGCCATGAACAGGGTGTTCAGCAGCCTGCGCGCCTTGAAGTGGAAGCGGGACAGGCAGTAGGCGGCGGGCAGGGCAACGACCAGCAGCAGTGCCAGCGCCAGCGCGGTGACGATGACCGAGTTGAGCATATATTCGCCCATTTTCGCGCCGTTCCATGCGTTGACGAAGTTCTGCCAGTAGAACCCGGCGGGCAGTGCCCAGGGGTTGCCGTAGAACTCTGCATTCTGCTTGATGGAGGCCATGAACACCCATGCCACCGGCACGATGATGGTAACGGCCAGCAGAACCAGCACAAAATAGATGAAAAACTTGTACAGACCTTCCGCAGAGCGGGAAGATTTTTCGGTGGTATTCTGCATCTTCTTCCCTCCTTAAAATTCCAGCGTATCGCGGTTGGTGACCTTGTTGACACAGGCGGACAGGGCAAACGAGAACAGGAAGATTACCACGCCGATGGCCATACTGTAACCATACAGGCCAGCGTCTTTCTGGCTGTACATATAGCTCAGCGCCACATCCGATGCGCCGTTGGGCCCGCCGCTGGTCATGGCCTTGACGAAGAGGAAGGCCATGTTGATGGTGGAGATGATAAAGAAGGTGAGGGTGGTGCGGATATTCGTCCAGATGAGGGGGATGGTGATCTGGAAGAACTGGGTCAGCCGCCCGGCACCGTCCAGATTGGCGCTCTCGTACAGGCTGATGGGCACGGCAGACATGGAGGCCATGTACATGACCATGTAGTAGCCGATGGCCTGCCACACCATGGCAATGATGATGGAGGGGATGACCAGTTTTTCGCCCTTCCACAGGATGGGGTCGCTCATGTTGCGGAACAGGCCGATGATGCTGTTCAGCATGCCGTTTTCCGGCTTATAGATGGCAGAGAAGATGCCGGAGATGACGACCACCGACAGGATGTTGGGGATGTAGAAGATGATGCGGAAAAAGTTCTGGCCTTTGATCTTCTCCCGGGTGAGGATGGCGGCAAATACCAGTGCAAAGGCGAAGGTGATCAGGGTGACCGTTACCACCAGCAGGATCATATTCTGCATGGAGCGGATGAACTGGGCGTCCCGCAGCAGATGCTGGAAGTTTTTAAGCCCCACAAAGGTCTCGTTGGGAGAATAGGCACCCCGCTCATACAAACTCATGCGGAACACGTTGAGGGTGGGCAGGATCATAAAGAGGAAAAACAGGATGGTAGCCGGTGCCACACAGAGGAATACGAACCGTTTGCGGCTTTTATCCGTTCTCATAGGGGATTGACCGCTCCTTTCTTGATGGTACTGTACAGCCCAAAAAAGCGGAGGCGGTAAAAACCGCCCCCGCTGGGCAGGGCTTAATTACTCGATGATGTTGGCGCGCATCTGGTCGCTGGCGGACTTGATGCCGTCGATCCACTGCTGCTCGGTCATGCTGCCGGACACCAGAGAGTTGACAGGGTCGAAGAACACGGTGCGCACTTCCACGCCGGGGATGGCACTGAAGGCTGCAAAGTTGCCCATGGCGGCCTTTGCGCCGTTGTCGTAGATGGAGTAGAACATCTTGTTGTCGCCTTCCAGACTGTCGGCGATGCCCAGCACAGGCTGGATCGCGCCACTCTCGGCAAACAGCTTGCAGGCTTCGTCGCTGTACAGGTAAGCCACGAACTGCTTGGCGGCATCCTGATGCTCGGCACCGGCGGGGATCCATGCCTGCTCGAACCAGGTGTAGCTGTACTGGTCGCCGCCGGCCTTGACAGCGGGCAGGGCGGTCATGCCCCACTCAAAGCCGTCTGCACGGGGAGCCTCGGCCATCTCGCCCACGATCCAGGTGCCGTTGGGCATGAACAGAGCCTTGTTGTCCAGCACCAGCTGCTGGTTCTGGGTAAAGTCCTGATCGTTGGCCTGTGCGGGGGTGATGGGGTTGGTGTAGGAAGCCAGCTTTGTCACGATATCAAAGCAGGTCTTTGCCTCGGGGGTGTCCCAGATGCCTTCTTCGTAGCGGGTAGCCTTGTTGAAGAACTCCGGGCCGCCGGCGGCGTACATCAGCGCATAGAAGAAGGCGTCGAAGTAGCCGGTGGTGGGGTAGGTGAACAGGTAGGTGCCCTCAGCGGCAGCCTTGTCGCCCAGTGCCCACATCTCGTCCCAGGTCTTGGGCACGTCCCAGCCCTTTTCCTTCAGGAAACCGGCGTTGTAGAACAGGCCGCAGGGGCTGTAGAACATGGGAGCCAGATAGGTTTTGCCGTCGCCGTAGGGGTTGGTCAGGGAGGTGTCGGTAAAGCCGCCGGCGATCTTCTCGCTCACCTTCTTGCTCTCGCCGGGCACGGTCATGCTCAGCACATCGGTGATGTCGGCGATCAGGTTGCCCTTGATGAACTGCTCGGTCAGGGCAGCCTCACGGCCGGTGGCCAGATGGACCACGTCGGGGTAGTCGCCGCCCTGCATGGAGGGGCCGATGACGTCCTCCAGCTTTTTGTCGGTGGTCAGGTCCACCTTGATGCCGGTCTGTGCGGTAAAGGCCTCGGCGACCTTCTTCCACATATCAGCGCCGTAGCCGGTCTCGATGGCGGCTACCTTGATGGTAACGTCTGCAGCCGCCGCTGCGGAAGAAGCGGCGGTAGAGGATGCCACGCTGGATGCGGT
>ENA-OZZC01000262-OZZC01000262.1-human-gut-metagenome-genome-assembly--contig:-NODE-262-length-11611-cov-6.564815_pt1 | contig 11611 bp, 9 predicted proteins | sample MGYA00244933_ERZ654138 | MGnify/ENA primary metagenome ERZ654138 (study PRJEB26926, sample SAMN06165192) | human gut metagenome | biome: ENVO:00009003; feature: ENVO:2100002; material: ENVO:00002003...
GGCAGCGTCAGATGTGTATAAGAGACAGAGGAAATATTGTAAAAATAGAATTATTTGATGAATTAATCAATGAATTGCAAAAACAATTTGGTGAAAAAATACAAGAAGAAACCGAACTTAAAGATCAACTTCAACGATTAGAAAAAACAATATCTAAGCATCAAAATTCTCTAAATTCTACCGAAGAAGAATACAATAAATTAATAATAAAGCGCAATGATTTGCGAAATAAATTTCAAAATGGAAGTGACAGACATCTTGAAATTGGTGAACTAATAGCTAGGTTTACATTATTAGACCAACACTATACTTCTGACCTTGAACGTTTAGAAGGTATCAGAGAAGTAGGATTTCTTGTGGGTTCTCTTGAAAACTCTTCATGCCCTCTATGTGGTTCATTGCCTGAGAATCAGCATTTAAATGAAAAATGTGACGGGAATTTATCATCTGTCGTAACTGCTGTTTCCGTAGAAAGTGAAAAAATATCCAAACTCAAAAATGAACTTAATCATACTTTAAGTCAACTTAAAGCAGAAAATAAAAATTTTGATGAGTTATTGCCAAAAATCGAAAAAGAGATTTTTATTTTTGATAGAAAAATACAAGAGGTAGCATCTAGTATTTCCGAACATGGTGTCTGTTATTCTGATTTGTTAAATTCTCGTGCAAATATACTAAGTTCATTGAAAGTACTAGAACGCATACATGAATTAACATTAAGAAAAGAAATTTTGGGTAAAGAACAACCTATTGAAATACCTGTTGAAAAAGAACCAATTAAATTATCTTCTTCTACTTTAGATGATTTTGCCAAAAAAATAGAAGCAATATTAAAAACTTGGAATTTTCCAGATTCCGATAGAGTCTTCTTTGATGAGAAGACGCGAGATTTAGTTATTTCTGGTAAACATCGAGGTGCTCGCGGAAAGGGCATGAGATCTATCACTCATGCAGCATTTAGTATTGGTCTTTTGGAATTTTGTAAAGAAAACGAATTGTCTCATCCCGGATTTTTGATATTAGATTCGCCACTACTCGCTTATCGTGAACCCGAAGATGAAAATGATGATTTGTCGGAAACTGATGTTCAAGAGAATTTCTATAAATACTTATCCAATTGGGACGATAGGCAAATAATTATTATAGAAAATGTGAATCCTCCTGATTACGTTAAAGAAATGGAAACAAGCACAATGTTTAGTAAAAACATTCAGCAAGGTCGATATGGACTATTTCCTACTCGTACAAAATAGCCTACCCTTATATTGGAAATCTATGATATTTTTACATTGATATATGGCCAATGCTTGACTACCGATCCCATATTTCCTATTGCTTTAATCTTCCTTAATTATACATTGAGTGAGTTCATTTATTAATCGATTTTTGTACTGACATGTTATGTGCTCTTTGTAGAGAATACGAAAGGCAAGAAATAAGCCATATTATTCCCGCTTTCGTATATAAAAAATTACGACAACTTTCTCCTTCTGGATTTTCAAGAACGACATTAAATCCTAATAGAAGAGTTCAAGATGGAGAAAAATACCCATTACTTTGCCCAAATTGCGAAGATCTATTTTCCGTATGGGAAAAGAAATTTGCTGAGAATGTTTTTCATCCTTATTATGCATCTCAAAAAAATACATTTTCTTTTAATTATGATGAATGGTTTTTGAAATTTTTGGTTTCAATATCATATAGATCATTAGTTAACAAATTGGAAAATGAAGGGGTAGATGATCATTCTAAATTATGTGTCAAAAACATGCGAGAAGCTAAGGGTATTTGGAAGGATTTTTTACTGAACAAACGAAAAAATATTGGATTGTATAGGCAATATTTTTTAATTCTACCAATTCAAACTGAAACAGAATCTCTTTTTTTAAAATACAATAATGGACTTTTTAATTTTTATCTCTTAACTGCAACTGATGCGAATACGATTTTTGCTAAAGATGACTCTGAAGCATATCTCATAACAAAATTGGGAGAATGCTTTGTTATTGCTACTCTCATTGATTCAAATCCTAGCCAATGGAAAAGTCTTGTAACAAAATCTACAGGTGGAATATTTAAATGGAACACAATGGTTCAAACTTCGCCATTAGTTATTAATTATATCGAATACGCAATTAAGGATATTATAGAAGCGCAAAAGAATCTTTCTCCAGTGCAAACTGAAAAAATTAGATTAAGCGTCGAGCGATATATAAAGGATCATTCCATATGATGATCCACTTTCTTTTCTAAATCCTTCCCATGGAGTAAACACATACCTATCTTCCATGTATTCACCCCATTTATGTGCTTCTTCTAGATTAGGATTCCTCCAAATCATTTTTTGAAAATGCTTCCGTACAAAACCGATTGACCTTGGGAATGCTTTCAGGGGATCAGCTGCAAGGTATATTGAGCTGAAGTCCCTCCATATCCCATTTCTTCCATTGAGTAAGACCGCTTTTGTTGTAACGTATTCATTTACATATATTTATAATTTTTAATACTATTTTTGGGCAATGAATTCCAAGGATACTGAGGTATACATTAAAACATCTCCATTTATTTTAATATACATTGAGCAAGACCAAAATATTCATAACTTGCTCATTTTAATATATTTTTGAATTTTGTTTTCTGATTTTCAGCAATTTTAAAGCCTCTTCCCATCCGATGTATCAAAGCCATTGGAGGTCTTAGTATTCCAGTAAATGCAAATGGCTAATGTCGATAATCCGGTTATTTTATTCTCAATATTTCCAGAATCATTTGTAAGGATTCCAGAGGAATGATGAGGATAAGCATACTCAAATCTGGAAAATTACCGTAAAAAATAATTTTGCCTTACAAATGACTAAATGGACTTTCCGCTTTTTCCAATTGATACAGTTCCTAATGGAGAAAAGGTTTCCATTTTTTACTGAGGGACAGACATATCATGACTTTTATGAGGAATAAGTAGGTTTCCCTAATAACTTTATTCGCTTATTGCAGTGATGTCAGTTTCGGGTTTCGGGAAACCTTTATCGGCAATCCATTTTTTCGTTTCAGCCACCATTTCGGGGGTGACGGTGAAATCGTAATTGGCATAGTCGCCGATGTGGAATTGTCCGGTTTCGAAGAAGCCCCATTTCTCGAAGAAGTCGGTCAGGTCGGTTTTTGTGACGTCACAGCATGCCCTGATGAATTCGAACTGGTATTTAATGGTATCATTCCCTCCGTAGTTTCCTGCGTTGTTGCGCAGGTATTCCATGACGTCAGGGTAGAAGTCGGGATGTCCGTTTTCGGTAAAGTAGAGATGGAGCTGCCACAGGGGGACCAGCTTGTTGAAAACGTCCTTTGATTGCAGGTAGGCAATTTTCCCATCGATGATTTCCTTGCGCGCCTTGTCGTAGCTGCCCTGGCGTTTCAAGCGGCTTTCGTTGCCCGTTTTGGCGGCGGCTTGAAGAGAGAAGATGTTGTTGCTGACTTCCGTCATGCCGCCCCAGGTCATCGGGCGCATTTGCATCACGTGGCCGACTTCGTGGGAGAAGCCCCAACAGGCGTCGCCTTTGAGGACGTTTTCAGGATCGGTCACCATTCGCATCGTACCATTGTCTCCCAGGTAGGCTACTCCATCACCGTCGCGGAACATGTAGTAGTTGAAGTTCACGCGGGCAAAGACGCGGTTTTTCGGGATTTTGCCGTATTTCTCAAGGCCCATCAGCTGGTATTGGATGCCTATCAGCTTGTCGTAGGCGTTGATGAGTTCAGTGCCGCGGTCCCTGGTGAATTTTTTCAGGAATTCGACGGGGTAGGCAACCTGGATGTATTTTCCCCGGGCGTCCATGATCGGGGAGACGGCCTGGTCAAGCAGGCGTACCCAGTCTTCGTTGGTATCGCCCCGGGTGGTGTCGAAATAGCCGTTGACTTTGCCCGTCACGAAATGGACGGGGATTTTCGGTGCCGTGTCGGCATCGTTGCTGAAGTAGCTGATGTAGGCGTTGGCGGGCGTTTCTACATCAATGATGTTGATTCCTTCCTTAAGGGGTATTTGCTTTTTGTGCAGTCCCCAGCCGTTGGGATCCTTCGTCGGCTGCACTCCTTCGGCCGGCTTGCGCATCAGGTTCGGGAGCAGAAGACTGATTTCACGCCCATCCGTCTTGCCGACCAGCACGACGTGCTGCCCTTTTTCCAGATAGACGCCCGTCATGTTGTCGTATTTACTGAATCCCTCTCCGATTCTAAGGTTTTTGCCCGTCTGGCGCGGTGAGGGGAGGGCCTGGTATTCGGCATACAGGTAGTCCGGCTTGTAGTTGCCTGCCAGGATTTTGCCCGCGAGTTCCTTCATCGCGTCAGGCTGGAAGGCGGAAATGTCTTTAACATGCTGCTTCAAAGCCGTGCAGGAGGCATCCTTGAATAGTTGGAGGTCGTTGCCGATGCTTTCCGGAGTGTTGGCCGCAAGTACGGATGCGAGCGGCGACAGGGGCAGGGAGAGGAATGAAATGATTCGGTTCATGATAACGTGGGAGTGGGTGATTCTATGATGTTACAAGTTACATTCTCCGTTTTCCTCTTCTTTCACCATTTCTCTTTTTACCGGCAAACGAAAAAATCAACCTGCTTCAACGGAAGACGGGGCGGGTTGATGAATGGGAACGCTCTCACGTTGTATAGCTGGTTTTCTTTTCGTATGGCGTGTTTTTTAAGGCTTCCATGTTTTACTCAATTGCCTTCCCATACTGCGGTAGTCCTATGAGGGCGTTTGCGACTGTAACCCTTGAGCCATTTGATTGAGTCCTTCTGAAATTCTTCGACATCGGCATAGAATTTCTACCACGCGCCTCCCCGCAATATTCTCTTCCTGTCATCCGTCAGAATGGCTTTTATGTGCCATCCGTGTTGCTGATAGAAGAACAGCACGTTGTTGTTCAGGATGAGGGCTGCCTGATCGAGGCGTTTCTCCATGTAGAGAAAGCGGAGGCAACGGATCCATAGGTTTCTATGAGCATTTACAGGTAGATTCTGCCTGTGTTTTTGGGTTTGCCCGTACAGAGAGAGTCCGGCACAGCCGGGAACCTTGCTTTCCACAGCCATTCCTTGAAGCAAAGTCGCTCTTTTCGGAAGGATGGGCGCTGTTTTGAGTTGCTTGACTTGAGTGAACTCCTTTTCCAGTTTCAGAAACCATTTCCTGCGGTTTCCCGGATGCGGGGTTCCACTTCGAGAGACATTAAAGTTATAGAAATGATCGGCTTCTCACCCTCCTTTAAGAGTCTTATTCTTGAACGGAGAGGCTTCGATACTGTTTTAACAGGAGAGTAGCCTCCAACCGTTTTTCCAATTCCAGCTTCTGATGAAAGGGTCCTTCATTTTTCAAATCAGGTTATTGTTTTTGAGGGCTAACAAGCTTCTTTGGGTCAAGGCTACCTATTTTGCGCTGCTGGCTATTGTTACGGCTATTGCCTCCATTTACCTGGGCGAGTTTGTTCCGTTTGATATTTTTCAAAAGATCGGGGCCGATACGGTCGATACAATTTTGAATATCCTGGCTTCAAGCATGCTGGCGGTTACGACTTTTTCCTTAACCACGGTTGTTTCCGCTTATGCAGCGGCGACGTCGAGCGTAACGCCCAGGGCTACGAAGCTGCTGATGGAGGATTCCACGGCCCAGAATGCTCTTTCCACATTCATCGGTTCCTTCATTTTCAGCCTGATTGCGATTATTTTCCTGAATTCCGGCATGTATGACCAGCGGGGAAGGGTGGTTCTGTTTGTTGTCACCCTGGGGGTGATTGCCATTATTCTGGTCACGCTCATCCGGTGGATTGAGCATTTGTCCAGGCTTGGCCGGGTGGGAGAGACTTCCGAGCTGGTGGAGGGAGTAACGGAAAGGGCATTGCTGGAACGCGCCCGGGAACCCTATCTGGGCGCCAATCCCCTCGTTGATAGGGAGCTTGATATTCCGGAAAATGCCGTTCCCGTCAGGAGTGATCAGACAGGCAATATTCAATATATTGATATTGAAAAGCTGGACCATCTTTCCAGGGATAGAGATCTTGATCTTTACGTCGTCTCGCTCCCGGGGGATTTCGTGTCCGTTACCTCGGTTCTGGTTTATGCTGACAAGCCTGTGTCAAATGAAACCCGGCGTGATTTGCTTGGAGCGTTTATCATCGGGCATGAGCGCAATTTTGAACAGGACCCCAGGTTTGGATTGTGCGTGCTTGCCGAGATTGCTGCCAGGGCCCTGTCTGCAGCCGTCAATGATTACGGAACGGGTATTGATATTATTAACCGGGGCGTGCGGCTGCTGACGAAGTATGCCCGGGAAGAACGCCGTCCCGGCGTGAAGCACGAGAGGATATGGGTGCTTCCGTTGACCGTCTCCAATTTGTTTTCGGATATTTTCAGCCCTATTCTGCGCGACGAAGGAGGGATTATGGCGATTGACATCAAGTTGTTGAAGGCTTTTGCCGCATTGCATGGCCTGGATAACGGGCAGTTCAAGGAGGAAGCCCGCAAGTATTCCCGCCAATGCTATGAACATGCATCCAGAACGGTAGTGCTGGATGAAGATAAGGAAGTCCTGAAAAAACTGGTCATTGATTAGCTTGCTTGTCTTCACGGTGAAGAAGAGGGGTTTTAGAGGTCCAGGTATGGTTGAATGGGCTGAATCTTATTAACGGTCCACAGTTTCCCGGATGGACCAGGTTGCAAAAAGGCGTTATTTTCCGGGAGAATCCATGGGAGAGAAATCATCATGGTAAAACGGATGGCTGCCCGGAATTTCCATGTTCATCAATGGGGCAGCTACGGGCGTCATGTCTGTTGAATGATATTCAACATTTTCATGTGTAGTGTTTTTGGGCAGGAGGAAGTTTCATTCATTCCCCGGTTATTTTCTTCAGCATGTTGAATTTTCGATAGGTACCGGACCGTACATGACCATGATTCAGCGTATTGTCATGAAGGTAAGCACATGTTTTCGTACCGGAGTTCTTTTTTGCCTGTTGATGGCTGGCAGTCCTTATGGTTTTGCGGAGAAGCCCGTTTTAACAGACTGGAATTATTTGCCGTCCTACGGGCAGTCGCTTTCCGTAGGATGGACGGCCAAGCCGGTGGTGACGACGGAGCAGAAGAACGGCAATTTGATGTTCAAAGGCGGCGTTCGTCCTTTTGAGGGCGGCAATGACCGGAGCGCCGTGATTCCCCTGGTAGAAGGCATTTCTCCGGACGGCGCCAGGGGAGAGACGCCCGTTTCCGGCGCTGCCGGGAATTTCATGCGCCTGCTGAAGAAGCGTGACTCCGGGAAGGCGTCCAACGTCCGGTTCCTGTGCTCTGCCGACGGCGTGGGAGGTGTCAGCATCGGTGTTCTTTCCAAAGGCAACGCCCCCTATCAGCGTATTCTGGATGATTTGACAGCGGGGCGCGAGCTCGCCTCCAAGGCCGGCAAGTCATTTTCCATGCCTTGTTTCCTGTGGACGTAGGGGGAAACCGACCAGCAGGACAGGAAAACCGGGGAATGGTACAAGGAGAAGATGCGCGCGCTGATTCAGGATATTGACGCGGACGCCAAGGCCGTTACCGGACAGAAGAACGATGTGCTCTGCTTTGGATACCAGGTTGCCTCCCATCTCAATTATTTTGCCCAGAATCCGACGGATTATCCCGCGATTGCCGTGGCCCAGCTGGATTTGGCTCTGGAAAAGGACAGCCGGTACATCATGACTACGCCCATGTACCATTTTTCCTATAGCGACGGGGTGCATTTGACCGCTCCCATGTCCCGGCTTTACGGGGAGTATGCCGGATACGTCATGTACAAGGTGCTGGTGGAGGGCGTGCATTGGAAGCCCATCCATCCTGTCGCCCATGCAGTTGGCAGGAAGGGGAAGGACTGGACGGTAGACGTGAAGTTTTTCGTGCCTGTGCCTCCGCTGGCGCTGGATACCAAGACGATCCTTGATCCGGGCAATTACGGCTTTTCCCTGGTGAACGCGCAGGGCGAACCCCTGGAGATCAAGTCCGTCACGCTGAACGGCAGAGACGCCGTCCGCATCATAATGTCGTCCGACCCTTCCGGCTGTCATCTCCGGTACGGAATGACCTTGAAGGAGAAACTTCCTTCCGGCCCGCGCACCGGAGCGCGCGGATGCCTGCGGGATTCCCAGGGGGAGAAGGTAAAGACCCGGATTCAGGACGTCGTTTACCGCATGGACAATTGGTGTCCGTTTTTCGACTATCCCTTGGATTCCCGGAATGGGATGAACAAGACGGAGTCCAGGTAGATTTTCATGTGACTGCCAGATTTTTTTGGTTTCTCACTCCTTCAGCATGGTTTATCCATTCCTTTGGAGAGAGTCAGAGTTTCTGCTCTGGTCTTAGGATGGTACGGCATGGATTGCGGTTGTAGAGCCCTTCGGAACAAGATAAAGTCCAGTAATGATGAATTCCATGTTCAAGTTTTTGATGGGTGCGGTGTGCGCCGCAGTTCTGCCCGCCTTCGGGCAGGGAGAGAAGACGGATTTTCCCACGGACAAGGCGGTGACCGTATTCAGCGCTGGGGAAGGGAACCCTTATGCGTCCATCCGCATTCCCGCCTTGCTCAATATCGGGAAGGGGCAGCTTTTGGCGTTTGCCGAAGGCCGGTATAAGAATACTGACCAGGGGGAGAACGACATTATCATGAGCGTCAGCAAGAATGGCGGAAAAACCTGGTCACGCCCCCGGGCGATCGCCAAGTCGCATGGGGCCACGTTTAACAATCCGTGCCCGGTTTATGATGCCAAGACCAAGACCGTGACCGTCGTATTCCAGCGTTATCCCGCAGGAGTCAAGGAACGGCAGCCCAATATTCCTCAGGGTTGGGATGACGAGAAGTGCATCCGCAATTTCATGATCCAGAGCAGGAATGGCGGTTCCTCCTGGACGAAGCCGGAGGATATCACGAAGACGACCAAGCGCCCCACCGGCGTGGACATCATGGCTTCCGGCCCGAATGCGGGAACCCAGTTGAAGAGCGGCCCCCACAAGGGGCGCCTGGTGATTCCGATGAATGAAGGGCCGTTCGGCAAATGGGTGATTTCCTGCATTTACAGTGATGACGGCGGCAAAAGCTGGAAGCAGGGCCAGCCGACCGCCAATATGAAGGGCCTGGTGAATGAAACGTCCATCGCGGAGACGGATAACGGAGGCGTGGTCATGGTCGCGCGCCACTGGGGCGGAGGCAATTGCCGCCGCATCGTGTGGTCACAGGACGGCGGCGCGACATGGGGTGAAGTGGAAGATGCTCCGGAATTGTTTTGCGACAGCACGCAGAATTCCCTGATGACTTATTCTCTGACGGCCCAGCCTGCCTTTGGCGGCAAGAGCCGCCTCCTGTTTTCCGGCCCCAGTGCCGGACGGCGCATCAAGGGGCAGGTGGCGATGAGCTATGACAACGGCAAAACCTGGCCGGTGAAAAAACTGTTGGGAGAAGGAGGTTTTGCCTATTCCAGCCTCGCCATGGTAGAACCCGGTGTCGTGGGGGTGCTTTATGAGGAAAACCAGCCGAATATCAAGAAGCTGAAGTTTGTTCCCATTACGATTGAGTGGCTGACCGACGGAAAGGATACGGGGCTGCCGACCGGGCAGAAAGCTCCGGTAATAAAATAGTCCCGCTTTTAGTTGTTGATTATTGCCGAGACCGGGGGAGTTAATCTGCCGGTCCTGTTTTGTTCGTAAGCTTGCGACGGGATTCTCGAATTTTCCGGGTATTTGCTCTATAAGTCTCCTTCTCTTCATACCCACAGACCATGTTTCTAATATAAGCTTCAGAATTGTGGAGAGAAGAGTTTTTTGAGTTGAAATCCTTGCTTCTGGTAAAAAATCTATAAAATGTAGCAGAGACCACCCGTATGCCTCCGTCGCCATGAAGAAGTTTTCCTGCAGAACGCAGAAGCCTCTAATGGGCAGATGTTGGATGAAGTAAGAAAAGCTCTGGGAGGAACGGTGGTAGGAATTCGAGACATTATGAAAACAAGAACTGGATTTTTCTCTTGTTTTCATAATGTCTCGATGGTTGAAATTTCAACCAAGGGAAATCAGCATGTTCACCAAATCATAGGGAAGATATGATTAGTGATATCATGAGGAAGATATCTCGGAATGCCTGGTGAGATATTTTTAGATTAATTTGACAATCTATCATTCTTTTGTTTTTTTGTTTTTTTGCATTCATAGATCACTCTATCTACTAAAAATCCACTTCTATCCTCCAGAGTTGACATCAGCGTAAAAAAAGATAGCATAGAGTTCCATATTTATGCTGCTGCTGTCTCCTTTGTAGGGCGGAAGTAGGAACCTGAAAAGCTGGGAAGAAGGGATTCTTTCTAGCTTTTTTGCTCTAACTGGATTCAGGCTATGAAATTTTTTTCATGGAGTCAACCTATCAATGATTTTCATAAGAATATTTTTTCGATTTTCGCTTGTATCTGATACCGTTTTAGCTACTATATGGCTAGTCGCATGGATAGGCGTGCGTGGATTGAAACTTATGTAAATCCTTGATTATAGAAGGAATAAATATACAGTGCGAGCTTTTGTGAGCTCGCACTGTATTTGTTAGAAGAATGAAGTTGCGGATTATTCAACCATGAACATGTCGTTGGTATCCGTTTCGCCTGAAGCAATAGTTTTCGTGCAAATGCTGTATTTGCCTCGGTTTCTAAGATAGAAGAAGTTTGAATCGTCTGATTCGGTTTCGGAGGATGTGATCGTAATCGGAAGAATGATCATGGAGGTTTTTTCTCCAGTTTTGAGGCTTTCTCAGCACCCATTCCTGTTGTTTCATTCCCTGCACTTTCGGCCTGATCGCTGGCAGGGATGAGAGGAAATAGTTTATGAATGTTAAGAGTTTTCTTTATTTGTGTTCACTGTTTCTTCAGCATTCCTGGTATGACAGTGTGTGCATGGTTTGTCTGCTTGATTCCGGGGCGGGCACGGGTACCCTGCAAGGCATCCGTTGCCCTTGGAGCTCTTCCCATTCGGGAGGGCCGGCAAACGGAAGATGATTCCCCGTTTCAATATATGTCCTGGATTTATCTGGTGTTGGCCGGTCTCTGTGAGATCGGATGGCCTCTGGGCTTCAAGCTTTCACAGGCGCCCGGCACGGGTTCCGGCAGGTTTGCCGCCTGCATTGCGTTCTCCGTGTTCAGCATGGCCCTGAGCGGTTTTCTTCTGTGGCTGGCCCAGCGCAGCATTCCCATCGGCACCGCTTATGCGGTGTGGACGGGCATCGGCGCGCTGGGAACGTTTCTGGTGGGCATCCTGTGGTTCGGGGATTCCTCCAATGTCTGGCGCATGCTGGCGGCCACCTTCCTGCTGATAGGCATTATCGGGTTGAAGCTGGCCCCCGGGCATTGAGCTTCCCTGTAGGGCAATTCATGCCGGGGCGCCGGAGAAGGTCAGCGTGCAGCAGCCCTCCAGAAGGGTTCAACGGTGGGAAATATATTTTTCCCACACTGTTCCGCAGGCGTCGGAAGGCATGCGCCAGTCTCCTCGCGGAGAAAGGGCAATGGTGCCTACCTTGGGGCCGTCCGGCATGCAGCTGCGCTTGAATTGCTGCCGGAAGAAGCGGCGGATGAAGATGCCC